>ERZ1106932.29-NODE-29-length-63123-cov-6.985587_pt1 | contig 63123 bp, 60 predicted proteins | sample MGYA00403665_ERZ1106932 | MGnify/ENA primary metagenome ERZ1106932 (study PRJEB35170, sample SAMEA104062448) | human gut metagenome | biome: human gut; feature: human-associated habitat; material: faeces | place: Denmark | collected 2012-08-24 ... | reverse complement strand
ATTGATCTTTCTCGGCGGTTTTTTGACGGGTCTCGGCGTGTACGACCGTATCGGCAAATATGCAGGAGGAGGCTCCATCGTTCCTATTACAGGATTCGCAAATTCCGTGGTATCTCCCGCAATGGAATTTAAAAGCGAAGGTTTTATCTACGGTACGGCGGCGAAGATGTTTGTAATCGCGGGGCCCATTATCGTGTTCGGCGTGGCGAGCAGCGTGCTCGTCGGACTGGGGTATTATATCTATTTTCTGGTGGTATGATGAAAAACAGGACTTTCTTTTTCAAAAATCAGCCGCGGGTGGTTGCCACCGCTACGATCGGCGGACCGAAAGAGGGCGCGGGGCCCGTGGGCAAATGCATAGATACCGTCGTACAGGACGATTATTACGGAGAAAAAACGTTTGAAAAGGCCGAGCGAAAAATGCTCACGCATGCGATCACGCACGCCATAAAGAAGGCGCACATGAATGAAGACGACATCGGCGCCGTCGTGGCGGGCGACCTTCTCAACCAGATCATTTCTTCCTCCTATGCCTGCCGTGAGTTCAATATTCCCTTCTTAGGCGTTTACAACGCCTGTTCCACAATGAGCGAAGCTTTTGTAATCGGGGGAATGATGGTGGACGGCGGTTACTGCGAAAACGTGCTTTGCGCCACGGGAAGTCATTTTTCCTCGGCCGAAAGGCAGTATCGCTATCCGCTCGAACTCGGTAGCACCCGACCGCCGCAGGCGCAATGGACGGTAACCGGCGCGGGAGCGGCCGTTTTGTCTTCAAAAGGCAGGGGGCCGAAACTCGTGGGCGCCACGCTCGGCAAAGTCGTGGACTTCGGCATTACGGACGCGAACAACATGGGCGCGGCGATGGCACCCGCCGCGGCGGACACGCTGTATACGCATTTCATGAACTGCTCGCTGAAACCCAGGGACTACGACCTGGTGGTGACGGGCGATCTCGGCGCGTTCGGCAGCCGAATTTTCAAAGATCTCATGTGGGAAAAAGGTTTCGATATAAGCGAGAGACACGTGGACTGCGGCGAACTTATTTACAATATCGTGGAAGACGAATTTCAGGGCGGTAGCGGCGCGGGGTGCAGCGCGATCGTATTCAACGGATATCTTTACAAAAAATTATGCAATAAGGAATACAAACGGATAATCCTGCTGGCGACGGGGGCCCTGCTTTCGTCCGTTTCTTCCCAGCAAGGCGAGTCCATACCTTCGATAGCCCATGCGGCCGTATTCGAAAGTTAAGGAGGAAAAAATGGATATATTTCTGACGTTTTTGAAGGCGTTTGCCGTCGGCGGCGCAATTTGTACGATCGCACAGCTGCTCATAAACTATACAAAGATCACTTCGGGCAAAATTTTAGTTACGTTTCTGCTCGCGGGCGTGGTGTTGCAGGCTCTCGGCGTGTACCAGTATCTTGTGGATTTTGCGGGAGCGGGCGCTACGGTTCCTATTTCCGGATTCGGCTATCTCTTGGCAAAAGGCGCGATAGAGGGGGCTAAAGAAGGATTGTTCGGCGCCATCACGGGCGGGATAACGGCGGCAGGCGCGGGGATTACCGCGGCGATCGTTTTCGGTTATCTTTTTGCGGTTATCTTCCGCGTGAGGTCTAAAAAGAACTGAAACATTATATAATATAATGTGTATTGTTCTTACAGGCGCCGAAGACGCAAAGTAAAATGGAAGAGAATATTTAAGATATTTCTCGTAATAGCTTTGATTGCCGCCTGCTTCGCGTACTATAAAACGAGGATTGCGACGACGATCATAGATTATACTTTTGCCGAAATCGAGTCGAAAGTAACGGCGTCGGTGAACAAGGCCGTGCTTCTCAATCTCGACGCCGTGAGTTATGACGATCTCGTTACGGTGGAAAAGAACGCCGCAGGCGATATCACGCTCATGTCGGCGGACAGCATGAAGATAAACCGTATCAACAGGGAAATAGCCGTGTCGGCGCAGGCTCTCATCACCGCCGCATGCGACGCGGGCGTAGACGTCCCCATCGGCGCACTGAGCGGCATAGTATACGTTTCCGGGCTCGGCCCGACGGTAACTATGGATATACTTTCGGCGGAAAACGTAATCTGTTCTTTTTATTCGGAATTCGAGGGCATGGGCATCAATCAGACGCGCCACGCCGTTTACATAAGGGTGGATTCTTCCGTGAACGTTATAATTCCGGGAAAGTCAAAAACCGTTTCCGTCAAGACCGACGTTCTGATTTGCGAAGCCGTGATCGTAGGTAAAATTCCCGAGATATACCTTAACGGATCGATTTTTTAATTGCATAAAACCTAAAAAATACCGCATAAAACATTTTTTATGCGGTATTTTTGTTTTTTGACTTGAAAACGCCTTGCAACTGAGAGGGAAATGTGATAGAATAAACATTATATGACGGAGGGCAACATGCATAAGATGTTTGACGTTCATGCGGAAACGATGAACAGAAAAGAACTGAAAGAGCTTCAGCTGGACAGGCTGAAACATATCGTCGCGTACGCATACGAAAACGTAAAAATGTACAAAGAGCGTTTTGATAAAATAGGGCTCAAACCCGAACATATCAAGACTCTGAAAGATATTGAAAATATACCGTATACAACCAAGGACGACTTAAGGGACAACTATCCGTTTTCGCTTTTGGCCATGCCCATGAAAAAGATCATACGGCTGCACGCGTCGAGCGGAACCACGGGAAAACCCGTGGTATGCGGTTATACCCGCCGCGATCTCGACGTTTGGTCGGACTGTATCGCCCGCGTACTCGCCATGGCCGGCGCTACCGACGAGGACATCATTCAGGTATCCTTCGGCTACGGCCTTTTCACGGGGGGCTTCGGCCTGCATTACGGCATAGAAAAACTGGGGGCGACCGTCGTGCCCGTTTCCTCAGGAAACACCGAACGGCAGATCATGCTCATGAAAGACTTCGGCGCGACGGCTTTGGTCGCCACGCCGAGTTACGCGATGTATCTTGCGGAAACGGCGCGCAGAGAGGGAGTTTTGAAAGATTTGAAACTGCGGCTTGCGATTACCGGCGCGGAAGCCTCTACGCCGGAAATGCATCAGGCGCTCCGCGATATCCTCGGCGTGATCCCCACGGAAAATTACGGGCTTACCGAGGTGGGCGGGCCCGGCGTCGCGGGAGAATGTCTGGAAAAATCGGGCATGCACATCAATGAGGACTGTTTCTATCCGGAAATCGTCAACATCGAGGAAAACAGGGCGCTGCCCGAGGGCGAAAAAGGTGAAATGGTGCTTACCACGCTCACGAAAGAGGGCATGCCCGTTCTGCGATACCGCACGAAAGATATCACATCCATTACATATGAACCGTGTAAGTGCGGCAGGACGCTGGCGAGAATGTCGAGAGTAGTGGGCCGCACGGACGACATGCTCATCATCCGCGGCGTCAACGTATTCCCGTCCCAGATAGAAAGCGTGCTGATGGCCATGGACGAGCTCGGCAAGACCTATGAGATCATTGTGGACAGGATAAATTATATGGATACGCTGGAAGTGCGCGTCGAGGTCGTGGACGCCACGCTTTTGGACGATTACTCCAAGCTCGAAGAACTCGTGGCCAGAATAAAACACCGCCTGCGCGTCGTCTTGCAGATCGACGTCAAAGTAAAGCTCGTCGAACCTTTCTCTATCGAAAGGACGGAAGGCAAGGTCAGGCGCGTGAAAGATTTGAGAAAGTTACAGGAGAGATCATGAAAAAATTATTGCTGGGAGATTTCGCCGTGGCACGCGGCGCATACGAAGGGGGCGTGAGGGTGGCAACCGCCTACCCCGGAACGCCTTCGACCGAGATCACGGAAGAACTCGCAAGGTATGACGACGTTTACAGCGAGTGGTCGCCGAACGAAAAAGTGGCGTTTGAAGTCGCTTACGGCGCCGCGCTGAAAGGGGCGCGAACCATCGTTTCCATGAAACACGTCGGACTCAACGTCGCCGCCGATCCGCTTTTCACCGCAGTCTATGCGGGCGTAAACGCGGGGCTGGTAGTGGCCGTTGCGGACGATCCGTCCGTATTCAGTTCGCAGAACGAGCAGGATACGCGCCTGACTGCGGTCAGCGCGAAATGTCCCGTTCTGGAACCGAGCGATTCGCAGGAAGCCGCCGATTTCACGGCGCTCGCGTTCGAACTTTCGGAAAAATACGATACGCCCGTCATTCTGCGGCTTACGACGCGCGTCGCACATTCGCAGAGCCTGGTGGAATTCAAAGAGCGCAGAGAACTGCCGATTAAGCATTACGAAAAAAATATAGCAAAATACGTAATGATGCCCGCAAACGCGCGCAAAAAACACTTTGCGGTGGAAGAGCGGCTGGAAAAACTTTCCGCCGATTCGGAAAATTTTTCCGTCAACAGAATAGAAATGAACTCGAAAGAGCTGGGGATCATCTGTTCGGGCGGCGTCTATCAATACGTAAAAGAAGCCTTGCCCGAAGCGAGCGTTTTGAAACTCGGCATGGTCTATCCGCTCCCGTACAAAATGATAGGGGACTTTGCGAAGAACGTAAAGCGCTGTATCGTGGCGGAAGAGCTTGCGCCGCACCTCGAAACGCTTATCAAAGCGCACGGAATTGCTGTCGAGGGAAAAAACATCTTTCCTTTATGCGGCGAATTTTCCGCAAAACTCGTCAGAGAATGCGTTACGGGAAGCAAGACCGCCGTGCAAGCGAAGGATATTCCCGCAAGACCGCCGGTGCTTTGCGCGGGTTGCCCTCACAGAGGTATTTTTTACGTTCTGTCCAAGCTGAAACTGAACGTGCTTGGCGATATCGGCTGTTATACGCTGGGAGCGGTTACGCCCCTGAACGCGATGGACAGCGTTATCTGCATGGGAGCGAGCATCGGCATGGCGGTCGGTTTCGACAAAGCGGAGGACGGCGCGTATAAAAAGACGGTTGCGGTTATAGGCGACAGCACCTTTATCCACAGCGGCATTACGGGACTGATCGACGCGGTATACAATAAGGCGCGCGTAACCGTTATCGTCGTGGACAACCGTACGACGGGCATGACCGGACACCAAAACCACCCCGCTACGGGCAAGACCATCAAAAACGAACCGACTTATCCGCTTTCCATCGAAGACGTCTGCAAAGCCGTGGGTGTCAACCGCGTGCGCGTGGTCAATCCCGACGACGTGGCGAGCGTGGAAAGCGCGGTGAAAGAGGAACTCGTAAAGGAAGAAGTTTCCGTGCTCATCGCGAGAAAACCCTGCGTTCTCCTTACGAAAAAGCTTTACGACGCGTTTACCGTAAACGCGGAAAAATGCAGAAACTGCAAACAATGTCTTAAAATCGGCTGTCCCGCGATCATCAACGGGAAAAACGGCGTGAGCATCGATAAATCCCTTTGTACGGAATGCGGGCTTTGTCAGAACATCTGTAAATTCGGCGCGATAGAAGGAGTGGCGAAATGTTGAATATATTGATAGCCGGCGTAGGCGGACAGGGCACGCTGCTTGCGAGCAGGGTTTTGGGAAAATACGCGCTTGACAGCGGTTTCGACTGCAAGCTCAGCGAAGTGCACGGCATGGCGCAGCGCGGGGGCAGCGTCATCACGTACGTGCGCATCAGTCAAAACGCGGACGAAAAGATCTATTCGCCCATTATAGACGAGAGAGGCGCTGATATTGTTCTCGCGTTTGAAAAGCTCGAAGCGCTCCGCTATATGCCGTATTTGAAAAAAGACGGCATCGTCCTGTATTCCTCACAGGAAATCCTGCCCATGCCCGTCGTAACGGGCGAGAGAGAATATCCCCGCGGAATAGAAAGCGAACTCGGCGGCACGGCGGTAAACGCGCTCGATCTCGCCGTGCAGGCGGGCAACGCGAAAGCGGCCAACTCCGTTATGCTGGGGGCTTTTTGTAAAGTCTTGGGGTTGGATAAGGAAAAGTTTTCCGCTGCGCTTTTGTCGTGTATACCGCAAAAGACGGTTGAGCTCAATAAAAAGGCCTTTGAATCTGGCTACAACGCAGTAAAATAAGAGGTAACGCGATGTCTTCAAAAATCAAAGATTACATATACCGTCCCGAATATGAAACGCTGAGCCGCAGCGAGATGGAAAACCTCCAGAGCGAACGGCTGAAAAAGACGGTTGCGCGGGTATACGAGAACTGCGCGCCTTACCGCGCGAAGATGGATGAACTGAAATTAAAGCCTTCGGATATAAAATCCGTCGCAGACCTCAGCAAACTGCCCTTTACGGTCAAACACGACCTGCGCAGCAATTATCCTTTCGGTTTTTATTCTTCACCGAAAAGCGACATTGTGGAGGTACACGCGTCGAGCGGAACGACGGGCAAGCTGACCGTAGTAGGCTATACGAAAAACGACCTCGAAGTTTGGGGCGAGATCGTGGCCAGAGGCATGGCTATGGCGGGCGTAACGAAAGAATCGACAGTCCATGTTTCTTACGGTTACGGGCTGTTTACTGGCGGTTTGGGCGCGCATTACGGCGCACAGACGATCGGTGCGTCAACCGTACCCGCGTCTTCGGGCAATACGATCCGCCAGCTCACCCTTCTGCGCGATTTCGGGGCCACGCACCTCTGCTGTACGCCGTCCTACGCCATTTATCTCGGTACGGAAATCAAAAACGCGGGTATGAACATAGAAGATTTTTCCCTGCAAGCGGGTATATTCGGCGCAGAGCCCTGGACGGACAACATGCGCAGGGAAATAGAAAAACTGCTTAATATCCAGGCGCTCGACATCTACGGCCTTTCGGAGATCTGCGGACCGGGCGTTTCCATGGAATGTCTGTATAAAAACGGCGCGCACGTGCAGGAAGACCACTTTATTCCCGAAATAGTCGATCCCGAAACGCTCGAACCGCTGCCGTTCGGCAGCGAGGGCGAATTGGTCTTTACCACTATCACCAAGACGGGGCAGCCGCTCATCCGTTACAGAACGAGAGATCTTTGCACGCTGAACGGTGAAAAATGCGCCTGCGGCCGCACGACGGTGCGTATGGGCAGAGTGAAAGGCCGTTCGGACGACATGCTCATTATTCGCGGCGTAAACGTGTTCCCGTCCCAGATAGAATCGGCGATCATGAACGTCAAGGGAGTTTCTCCGCATTATATGATCTATGTGGACAGGATCAACAACCTCGACGTGATGGAAATTCAGATCGAACTCGAAGGCGACATCACGCTCGACCGCGTGAAGGATGTGGAAAATATTCGGAAAAAAGTGGAAACGGAAGTCAATTCCTATATCGGGCTGAGCGCGAAGATCAAGCTTTGCGAACGCGGTTCGATCGCGCGCAGCGAGGGAAAAGCGGTGCGCGTGGTGGATAACAGAAATAAATAGACGAGGAGGAAAAAATATGTTGGTGAAACAGCTTTCCGTTTTTATGGAAAACAGGCCGGGCAGACTTTACAAGCTCACGCATGCCTTGGGCAAAGAGGGCATAGATTTCGTAACGCTTTCCATTGCGGATACAAAGGACTTCGGCATCGTCCGCTTTATCGCGCGCGATAACGAACGCGCATACGAAATACTGAAAAACGAAGGTTTCACCGTCGGCCAGACGGAACTGATCGGCGTGGAAGTGGAGGATAATCCCAACGCTCTTGCGAGCGTGATAGAAATTCTCGACGAAAAGAATATCAATATCGAATATCTGTATTCTTTCGTATTGACGAACCACAATACGGCCAAGATACTCATGCGCGTGGAAAACACGGAACAGGCGGTGAAAGTTTTGGAAGAAAAGGGTATAAAACTTCTTTCCGAAAAGATTTTATAAAAACGTTTGACTTAAATTTTAAAATATTATATACTGTATTTAATATTATATCAAACGCGTTGACAAAGACAGACCGCGGGAAAGGTTTCAGAGAGAAAACCGTTTGCTGCGAGGTTTTTAACAAAGAACCGCGGTTATTCACTTTCGAGCGGCGCACCGAACAAAAAGTAGGCTGCGACGGTTGTTCCGTTAAAACTTCAACGAGGTCCGATAATATATGATCGGACGAATTTAGGTGGTACCGCAGTTTTTGCCCTATGCTATTTGCATAGGGCTTTTTTAATGAAGAGAAAGGAGAAAGACATGCAGGAAAAAATCGATTCGCTTTATGAAAACGCGAAAAACGAAATATCGAAATTGTCTTCGAGCAGGGAACTTGCCGACGTCAAGGTGAAATACCTCGGCAAAACGGGCGAGATCACCTCGCTTTTAAAAGGCATGAAAGATATTCCGCCCGAAAAAAGAGCCGATTTCGGCAAACTCGTGAATACGCTGAAAGAACGCGTTTCCGCTCTTTTGGAGGAAAGGGAAACCGCACTTAAAAAAGAGGAAATGGAAAAGAGTTTTGAAAAAGACGCAGTCGACATTACCTTAGACGGCAAAGCCGTTTCTTTCGGAAACCTTCACCCGCTCAATATCGTTCTCAACAAGATGATAGAGGCGTTTACGGGCATGGGTTTCCAGGTGTACGAAGGCCCCGAGCTCGAACTCGATTATTACTGTTTCCAGGCGCTGAACATTCCTAAGGACCATCCGGCGCGCGATATGCAGGATACGTTTTACATTTCCGACAACGTCGTTCTGCGCCCGCACACTTCGCCGGGACAGATCAGGACAATGGAAAACCAAAAGCCGCCCATTAAAATATTAAGTCCAGGCAGAGTGTACCGCGCCGACGACGACGCATCCCACTCGCCTATGTTTCACCAGATAGAGGGACTGGTGGTGGACAAGGGCATCACCCTGTGCGATCTGAAAGGAATATTGGACGAATTCGTCAAGATCATGTTCGATAAGGATACGAAAACGCGGTTAAGGCCCTCGTATTTCCCGTTTACAGAACCGAGCGTGGAGGTAGACGTTTCGTGCAGCGAATGCCACGGCAAAGGCTGCAAGCTCTGCAAAGGCACGGGCTGGATAGAAATCCTCGGCGCCGGCATCGTCAACAAAAAAGTGCTGGAAAACTGCGGTATCGATTCTAACGTATATTCGGGACTCGCGTTCGGCCTCGGCATAGAACGTACGACGATGATTAAATACGGCGTGCCCGATATCCGCACGCTCTTTGAAAACGACGTCCGTTTCTTGAAACAGTTCGGGAGGAAATAAATATGAAATTACCGCTTTCTTGGCTCAAAGATTATGTCGATATCGACGTTTCGCCCGAAGTTTTGGAAGAAAAACTTTTTTCCTGCGGTTTCGAGGTGGAGGAAGTCGTCCGCGTCGGTGAAAATATCGATAAAATAGTCGTATGCAGGATCGAAAAAATCGAAAAACACCCCAACGCGGATAAGCTCAGCGTCTGCGGCATTGACGCAGGCAGATGGGGCAGACTGCAGATCGTTACCAGCGCGAAAAACGTTTCCGAAGGGGATCTCGTACCCGTAGCTCTCGACGGCGCCACCCTGGCAGACGGCGGGCGGATTTTTGACGGGGAGCTTCGCGGCGTGAAGTCCAACGGTATGTTCTGCAGCGGCGAGGAGCTCGGCATAACGGACGATTTTTACGACGGCGCGAGCGTGAACGGGATTCTCATCCTGCGCGAAGAGTATCCGCTCGGAGAAGAAGTGAAAAAAGTTCTCGGCATAGAGGACGTCATTTTCGATGTCAACGTAACGGCGAACCGCCCCGACTGCCAAAGCATTCTCGGTCTTGCGCGGGAAGTTTCCGCCGTGCTGAATAAACCTTTGAAAATGCCCGATTTGACTTATCATGCGGACAAGTCGCTCAAAACGACGGAAAAACTCCTCGTTGAAAATAAAGCGTGCGATCTTTGCCCGCGCTATCTCGGTCATTATGTTTCCGATATCAAAATAGAAAAATCCCCCAAATGGATAACGAAACGCCTTGCAAGCGCGGGGATCCGCTCTATTAATAACATTGTCGACATCACGAATTTCGTTTTGACGGAGATCGGCCAGCCGATGCACGCCTTCGACTATAACAACATCGGCGGCGGTCATATCGTGATCCGCCGCGCGGACAAAGGCGAAAAGATCGTTACGCTCGACAATAAAGAATTTGTTCTGAACGAAAAAAATCTCGTGATCTGCGACGAAAACAAACCCATTGCGCTTGCCGGCGTCATGGGCGGATTGAACAGTGAAATCAAAGACGATACGAAAGAGATCGTTTTCGAGGCGGCGAAATTTATGCGCGACAACATCCGCAAAACCAGCCGTTCGCTGGGACAGCGTTCCGATTCCTCCGCGAGGTACGAAAAGGGAATAGACGCGTATACTTCCGAAATAGCGATGGACCGCGCGCTGCATCTCATAGACGAACTGAAATGCGGCCGGATTGCCTGCGATCGTTACGACGTTCCGAAACAGGAACTGAAAGAGAAAAAGATCGTTACGAGCGTAAAAAAAGTCAACGGCGTTCTCGGTATCGAAATTCCCGCGGATACGATCAAGGATATTTTGACAAGGCTGCATTTCGGCTGTTCGATCGAAGGCGACGCGCTGAACGTTACCGTACCGCTCTACCGCGACGACGTGGAAAGTTACCAGGATATCGCGGAAGAAGTAATCCGCGAATACGGTTACGACCATATAGTTCCGACGCTCCTCAAAAGCGCGGATATCACCAACGGCGGACTCAACGAGGCGCAGAAAGACGTAAACAATATAAAGGACTTTTTCTGCAAATGCGGATTTAACGAGATCATCACATATTCTTTCGTTTCCGAAAAGGAATTCTCCCTTTATTCGCTCGAAAAGGAAAACTGCGTGAAGATCGTGAATCCGCTCGGGGAAGAAGTAAGCGTAATGCGCAAGTCGCTCGTGCCCTCAATGGTCAATACGATCGTAAAAAATCTCAATAGAAAGAACAATGCGGCGCGCCTGTTCGAACTTGCATGCGTGTATGCTTCGGGCAAGACCGCAGACGATTTGCCTTTGCAGACAAGAAGGCTCTGTTTCGGCGCCTGCGGCGAAGAGGACTTTTTCTCCGTGAAGGGAGTTGTACAGGAGCTGTTCAGAGAATTTTCCTACGGAAAGGAAATCGTTTACAAGCGCAGTCAAAAGGCTTATCTGCACCCGACGGTTTCGGCCGACGTGTATTCGGACGGCGTATTGATCGGTTCTTTCGGCGCATTGCATCCCGAGATAGCGCAGAATTGCGGTCTCGATAAAAAAGCGTACGTCGGCGAATTCGATTACGAGCTGCTCTGCGGTACTTTCAATAAAAAAGTATACTATGAAGCGGTTTCCAGGTATCCTTCGATGGAGCGCGACCTCGCCGTTACGGTCGACGAAGGCGTTCTCTGCGGCGACCTTATCGCGGCGATCAAGGGCGCGGCCGGCGAACACTTGAAGAGCGTTAAACTGTTCGACATTTACCGCGGCGACCAAATTGCGGCGGGCAAGAAGAGCATGGCGTTCAATTTGGTATATTCCTCGCTCGAAAGAACGCTCACCGTCGAAGAAGTAGACGGTTCCATTAAAAACGTCTTAAAAGCCCTGAGAGAAGCTTTCGGCGCGGAACTGAGATAAAGTTTAAGGCATTTCTTTGCGGGAAATGCCTTTTTTTCCGTCTATTGGCTTTTCAAAAGAATAAGAATACAGTATAATAAAAACATGATTGAATTATTATCTCCCGCAGGCAATAAAGATGCGTTTCTCGCCGCAGTCAACAGCGGCGCCGACGCCGTATATCTCGGACTAAAAAAATTTTCGGCAAGAGGGAACGCCGAAAATTTCAGCGAAGAAGATTTGATTTTCTGCGTGAATTACGCTAAATTATTCGGCGTGAAAGTTTACGCTGCGGTTAATACTCTCATAAAAAACGGCGAACTGGACGATTTTTTCGCCTGCGTGGCCGAGGCGCTTTCCGCAGGTGTGGACGCAATCATCCTGCAGGATATGTTTTTAGGCAAAACATTGAAAAAAATGTTCCCCGAAATCGTTTTGCACCTGAGTACGCAGGCAGGCGTATGCAATATGCTTGGCGCGAGATTGGCCGCGGAATACGGTTTTTCACGCGTAATTCTCGCGCGCGAAACGAGATTTGAAGATATAGAAAAGATCGCGGCTTTCATTGAAACGGAAGTGTTTGTGCAAGGCGCGCTGTGTTCTTCTTTTTCCGGCCATTGTTATATGAGTTCTTTTATAGGCGGAAACAGCGGCAACCGCGGGCTTTGCAAGCAGCCGTGCCGAAAAAAATATGCATATACGACGGACGGCAGAACGCAGAGCGAATGTTATGCGCTTTCTCTTTCCGATCTTTCGATCGGGAAAGATATCGGTAAATATATTGCCGCAGGCGTAAAATCCTTCAAAATCGAAGGAAGAATGAGGCGGAAAGAATACGTAGCGGCGGCAACGCGGTATTATCGGGAGCTGATCGACCAGGGACGTGCGGAAAATCGCAGTTTCTCGTCCCTCAAAAGAACATATAACCGCAACGACTATACGAAGGGACTTGCGTTCGGTCAGGACAAAAATTTTTTGTCAACGCGCGTGCAAGGACATATCGGAGAATACACGGGAACAGTAGAGAGAAAAATTTCAGATAAGGAATATTTCGTTAAAGGCGAGCAGGGAGTTTTGGGAGACGCTTACAAGGTGTTTCGAAACGGCGCTGAGATCGGAACGGGCGTATTCAAAGAAAATGTCCGAGGGGGTATGATTTTAAAAACGAACGGAGCCGCGTTTTCGGCGGGAGACCGCGTCAATATCACCACCGATATAAAGATAAACGAAGAACTTGCAGATTTTCAAAAAAAATATCGTCTTGAAATTTTTTCCATTCTGTCTCAGAACGCGAGAGCGCGATTTTTAATTTTACTGTGCGGAGAGGAAACCGCACCGCAATTTTCTGCCGCTGCGCAGAACGAAGACGCACTCGATACTCTCGCCCCTGAAAAATTATTTGATCTGTTATCCGCTTATCAAAACGGGGAAAAATGCCTGACCGATACGGAAGTCAATCTTTTTTCAGAAAACCTGCGGCGATCGTTCGGTTCTACTTTGCCCGCCGACTTGATTTCCGCGCTTATAAAAAATAATTTCTACTTTTTTTATGAAGGCGTTACTCTGCCTGCCGCGCAAACCCAGGCGCTCTCTGAGAGCGCGGTATGCGAATGTTTTTCAAAAACAGGGGAGTACCCGTTCTATACAGAATTGCATCTCATTACAAACGGCGTATTCCTCCCCAAAAGCGCATTGAACGAAATTCGGCGAGGTATCTATGCAAAAGCTTTTTCCTTTTTCAATAAAGCCGATAAAGTTGATTTTTGTAAATATACGCCTATTTTATCAGACATAAAAACAATGAAAAACATTTGTATTTTACAGAATAATTTTAATATAAATATGTATGACATAAATGCTTTTGTTTTTATTCCGAAAGATTATTCGGACCGAGACTTGTCAGAACATTTTATAGCGTTTGCACACAGCAAAAACGCGGCGGCCCATCTGTTTTTGCCCGCATTCGCCTCCGGTGAAGATTTGGAAATCCTGAAAAAACTCGTCCCCATCTTCGACGGCGTTTACGCCGATTCGCCTTACGGACTGAAATTAGGGGAAGAACAGCGCAAAAACATCATTGCGGGCTTGGGGCTGAACGTATTCAACTCGGTCGATATGGCGGAATTGAACGCGCGGGGCATAGCGTCGGAAAACATAGTTTTATCAAAAGAACTATCCGCAAGTGAAGTAGCCGAATTTAAGGGCGGCAGTTATCTCGCCGCAGGAAACGTAGCCCTCATGGATTTGATCTATTGTCCATTTAAAAAACAATGCTTAAATTGCAATAAAAACGAAATATTACTGAAAGATGATTGCGGCAGAACGTATAATGTGTTAAAATATAAATTATCCGATTGCCGTTTTATCGTTTACAACCCTTATGATCTGCGCGAAAAAAACATTGCGGAAAAAGGAAAAGTTTACGATTTCACTTTTCAGAACGACAGTTTGCAAAAAACGAACGGCAATCTCGTCAAAGGAGTTATTTAATTCATGATCGCCGATAAAGTATTGAAGGCGCTGGAATACGACAAGGTTCTGGCAGAGGTCGCAAAATACGCCGTTCTGGAAAGCGGAAAGCAGGCAATAACGGAAAGCCGGCCTTTGAGCGAGCTTGCAGCCGTGAAAATTCTGAACGACAAAACAAAAGAGGCCGTAAAACTTTTATTTTCTTACAATGTCTCGCAAATCCCGTATGCCGCGCCGGTAAAAGACGAAACGGAAAGGGCGCAGGTCGGAGGCACATTGAACTTTGCCGAACTTTTGCATGTTTCCGCGGCTCTGCGAAGCGCCAGAATAGTCAAATCGTCGATCGCAAACGTAAAAGACGATTCCGTTAAGCTTTTACGCGAAATTTCCGAAAGGCTGTTTACCGATCAGGCATTGGAAAACGATATTAACGAAAAGATCATAAATGAAGACACAATGGCGGATTCCGCCAGCGTAAGGCTGTCAAATATCCGCAGACAGATCCGTACGATCAACGCGCGAATCAGAGACAAACTCAACTCTTATATCCGCGGGGCAAACAAGTATCTGCAGGACAATATCATTACGGTCAGAGGCGACAGGTACGTTATCCCCGTGCGCGCGGAATATAAGGGCAACGTAAAGGGGTTCGTGCACGATCAATCGGCGTCGGGCGCAACTGTATTCATCGAACCCGAACAGATCATCGAATACAACAACGAACTGAAGACCGCCCTCATAGAAGAGGCGAACGAAATCCGCCGCATTTTACAGGAGCTTTCGGCGAAAGTCGCGCTTGACGCGCAAAATATCCTCTGGAATACGGAAAACCTTACGGAATTAGACGTCGCTTACGCAAAAGCGATGTATTCTTATAACAATAAATGCATTTATCCCGAAATCAACGATCGCGGCGAAACTGAGATCGTAAAGGGGCGACATCCGCTTATCTCCGCGGACAAAGTCGTGCCGGTTACCGTCAGATTAGGAAAAGATTATAATTTCCTTCTCATTACCGGGCCGAATACCGGAGGAAAAACAGTTACGCTGAAACTTACGGGTTTGCTCACCGCAATGATGATGACGGGGATATTCGTTCCCTGCGAAGACGGCAGCAGTCTTTCGGTGTTCAACGACATCTTCTGCGATATCGGCGACGAACAGAGCATAGAACAAAGCCTTTCCACTTTTTCTTCGCATATGAAGAATATTATCGAAATTCTCGGTCGGGTAACGAACAGAGCGCTCGTGCTGTTGGATGAAATCGGCGCGGGAACGGATCCGGAGGAGGGATCGGGGCTGGCACTCGCAATCATTGAAACGCTGCTCGACGCAAATTGTTTCGGCATAATCACTACGCATTATTCGCGGCTCAAAGAATACGCGTTCGGCAATCCCAAGATAGAAAACGCATCGATGGACTTCGATACGGCGACGTTTGCTCCGCTTTACAAGCTGAATATCGGGATTCCCGGTTCTTCAAACGCCATCGAAATTTCCAAAAGGCTCGGGTTAAGCCCGCAAATCGCGGAAAAAGCGCTCGGTTTTCTGACGGATACAAAGGTTTCTTTCGAAAACATCCTGCGGCAGGCGGAGGAAAGCCGTAATCACGCGGACAAGCTCGCGCGGGAACTTGAAATCACGGCGCACGAAAAACGGCTGGAACTCGAAGAAATCAGAAAAGAACGCGAACGGCTGTCAGAGGAGCTTGAAAAAATAAGCAGCAACGTAAAAACCGAAACGCGCAGGCAGGTAAACGACAAAGTTGCGGAAGCGGAAGAACTTCTCGACCGGATCAGGGAACTCGCGAAAAAAGAAACGTTTTCGGGAACAGACGTAATTACCGCGCGCAACCTGAAAAACAGATTGGAAGACAAACGATATGTGCTGGAAGAAAAACCGCAGGAAAAACTCTTTGATCTTCATCGGGCCGATTTCGAAAAACTGAAAACGGGACAAAAGATATATTCCCAAAAACTCGGCGCGGAAGCCGAACTCGTAAGGCTGTTTCCGCAGAAAAAGCAGGCGGAGATCCGTTTGGGCGTCGTTACGGCGATCGTTTCGGCGGACGATTTGTACACAATGAAAAAATTCGAAATCCCGCAGAAGAAAAAACCCGTGCAGATCAGCAAAAAAGTTGAAAGAGGCGCGCCTCAGGCCGAAATAAACGTGCTTGGGCAGACCGTTCTCGAAGGCGTGCAGAACGTGGAAACTTTTCTCGATCAGGCCATCGTAAACGGACTTGAGGAAGTAAAGATCATCCACGGCGTCGGCACGGGAAAACTGAAAGCGGGGATCTGGGATTATCTAAGGACGAACAAAAACGTCAAGGAATACAGGAGCGGCCGTTACGGCGAGGGAGAAAAAGGCGTAACGATCGTCACGCTGAAATAATTGAAATTTACGCGCAGATGTGATAAAATGTTATCCGTTGCGCCACGGAGGTAAAAGATGCAGGAAGTATTTTATGAAGAATCTTCACTTTTAAATAAGGAAAAAGCCGCGCTCGGCAAATACAGGCTTTTAAAAACGTTTTCCATCATTTCATACGTTCTGGCCGGACTGGTCGTACTGATGTTTTTTTATTTTTACAATTTGGAAAATTTCAGTGTTCTCGTGTTTGCCATCAGCGTTCTTCTGCCGATTGCTTTGTTTTTGTTTTTCGGAATCATGCTCGGCCGTATGAAAAACAGTATGTACGTCGACTATGACTATACTTATGTTTCCGGATCGATACGCATATCCAAAATAATCCGCAAAATCAAGCGGAAAAATATTTTGAAATTCGAAGCGGGCGATATTGTGCAGATGGGAAAATACGGCAGCGAAAGCTATGAAAAACTTGAAAAGTCGCCGGGAATCAAAAAGATGATCCTTACAAGCAATCAGACTCCGTCCGACGGATGCGATTTTTTCTATCTGCAGGTGAATACGGAAGGCTCCAATAAACTGCTCATTTTCGACTGCAGCGAAAAATTTATGGCAACCATTCTCAGATACAGCAATAAAACGATTTTGGAAAAGGATTACAAATGATTTATCTGGATAACGCCGCGACGACGCAGCCGCTTCCTTCGGCCCTTGCGGAAGCGCGGAAATTTAATGAAGAGCGTTTTTTCAATCCGTCGGCATTATACCGCGGAGGGCTTGAAAACAATAAAGAACTGAACGCCGCGCGTGAGTTTATACTGAAGAGTTTGGGCACGGCCGCACATGAATGCGTTTTTACTTCGTGCGGCACCGAAAGCGACGATACGGCGATCTTTTCGTCTGCAAAACGGGGTACCGCGCTGACGACGCAGGGCGAACACGCCGCCGTTTACAAATCTTTTCTCGAACTGAAGAACAGGGGGGTAGACGTAAAATTCATATCACTCAACAAAAACGGTTCCGTCAATGAAGACGAACTGCTGGAAACGGTCACCAAAGGAAACGTCCGTTTCGTATCGGTCGTGCACGTCAACAACGAGACGGGCGCGGTCAACGACGTGAACGCGCTCGCCAAGACGATAAAACTCATCGACAAAAATATTATATTTCACAGCGACGGCGTACAGGCTTACGGAAAAATACCGTTCAGACTTTCGTCGGATATAGATCTTTATTCCATAAGCGCGCATAAAATAAACGGACTGAAAGGCGTCGGCGCGCTCATCAGAAAAAAGAATCTCAGCGTCGCTCCGCTTTTATACGGAGGCGGGCAGGAATACGGTCTGCGCAGCGGTACCGAAAATATCTTCGGAATCAAGGTGTTCGAATATGCCGCTCGGGAAAAATTTGCGCACCAGCCGGAATATTTAGAAAAAGTTAGGAAACTCAATTCTTTATTCATGTCGGTTCTCGACAAAAATTTATTTACCGTAATCTCCGACGCGGCATGTTCGCCCTACATTCTGTGTGTAGCCGCGAACGGCGTAAAGGGAGAGGTTGTGCTGCACATGCTGGAAGAATACGGGGTGATCGTCGGCAACGGCTCTGCATGTTCTTCCAAAAACAGATATTCGCGCGTAATAGACGCCTGCGGGTATAAAAACAACGACGGAATTATTCGGATAAGTTTCAACCCCTACTTAGAAGAAGAGGAAGTGAAATTTGCTGCGGAAAAGCTGAACGAATGTACCGCCAGACTTGCAAAGGTGATGAAAAAATAATGGAAAAAGCAATCATAATCAGATATTCCGAAATACACCTGAAAGGGAAAAACAGGGGGTATTTCGAAAAACTGCTGAAAAACAACATCAAAAGTTCATTAAAGGGCATCGAACACACGTTCACGGCTCTGCACAGCCGTTATATGATAGAAAATTACGCGGAAGAAGACGGCGCGGCCATCGTGGAAAAACTTTCGAAAATCGCGGGGATCCACACATACAGCCACGCTCTCGTGACGGTAAGCTCCCTTGAGAATATTTTTCAAGCCGCTCTTGCCGTTTGCAAGGATAAAAAGGGGACGTTTAAGGTCGCGACAAACCGTGCGGACAAAAACTTTTCGCCCGATTCGATGGAGGTTTCCAGACTCACGGGCGGTAAAATACTTGAATTATTCCATAAAGACCTGCGCGTTCAGGTGAGGGATCCCGATTTTACCGTCAATATCGATATCAGGGAGGACGGGAAAACCTTTGTATATACGGACAATATCGCCGGTCTTGGCGGCATGCCCGTAGGCTCGGCGGGAAAAGGCATGCTGCTCATTTCGGGGGGGATCGATTCGCCCGTCGCCGGCTATATGATGGCTAAACGGGGCATGAAACTCGACGCGGTGCATTACCACAGTTTTCCGTATACGGGAGAGGCGGCGAAGGAAAAGGTTGTGGAGCTTTCGAAAAAAGTCGGCGAATATAACGGGGGAATGAACTTATATGTCGTTCCTTTCACGCATATTCAAGAAGCTATTCACGAAAAATGCCATGAAGAATTTATGATAACCATTATGCGGCGTTTTATGATGCGCATTGCCGAACGTCTCGCACTGAAATTAGGCGATCAGGCAATCGTAACGGGGGAAAGTTTAGGACAGGTCGCAAGCCAGACGATCGAAAGCATGACGTCCTCCAACTCTGTGGTTTCCATGCCCGTACTCCGTCCGCTCGTAGCGTTCGATAAAGTGGACATCATTAAAATTTCACGGGAGATAGACACATATAACACTTCCATATTGCCGTATGAAGATTGCTGCACCGTCTTTCTGCCGAGATTTCCCGTCATAAGGCCGAATCTGAAAAAAGTAACGGAAATGGAGAAGGCGCTCGACGTGGAGGGCTTGATCGAAGAGGCTATGGCAAATATAGAAAAATACGAACTCTGACAGAAAAACGGCTCGTAAAACGAGCCGTTTTTTATAAAAATTTTAAAAATCAGTATTCCACCAATCGTCGGGAAGATCCGAGGTTTTGCCGCACAGCGCTTTTCCTGCGAGCGTTTCAGCCCCCTTCACCGCCGTACCGCCGTTATTGTAATAGGGGACGACATAATAAGCGTAGACCTTTCCGCAGTCCGTCATCTCTTCCGAGTATTCTTCGCAATCTTTTCCCGCGCTGTCGAAAATCAGTTTTCTTTTTCCGTTCACCTCTCTGTAAACGTAAAAATCACAATATTCTGTCAGACATAATTTAATATTAATAATATTGTTATTTACAGTAAATTTTACATCATCAAACCTTGGAGAGGAAAAGCGGTTCGCGATTTCTTTGGGAACATTGTCTTTTGCGAAATATCCTTCGATTTTACATTTTGCGGGAGCGATTTCGTCGGCCAAAACGAGCAGGTGATCTTTTTCGTAAGCCGTTTTATCCAAACTCACTTTTACCACGTCTGCGCACGAACTGAATTTCTTTCCGTCGTCGGTTTTCAGCTTTTTCCATATATTGAACGCTTTTGTCGTCGGCGCGCCGCCGCCCGTGATATTGTTCGGCATAAGCTCGTCTTTTGCGCTCAAGCGGACGGCAATCGTAAATTCGGGAGAATAGGAAACGTTATAAGCGTCGGTATTTCCGTTTTTGCCGCCGACGGTACCCGTTTTAGAGGCGATCTCTTTTTTCAGCGCGCCAATTTTTTTCGCCGTACCGTTTTCGCTCACGCCTTTGAGCATATAATTCATTAAATAGGCCGTCGATTCCGAAAATACCCGTTTTTTCATCGGTATATAGCGATAGCGCAGCGCTCCGTCGACTTCTATCTTTTCGATAAATACAGGCGACTGATACTCGCCGTTTCCCGAAAACGCAGTATATGCCGACGCGAGTTCTTTCAACGTAACGCCTTGCGATACGGCTCCCAGCGCGAGCGCCAGATTTTCGTCTCCATCGGATACGTTTATTCCCAGATTTCTCAGATATTTACAGGCTTTTTCCGTGCCTACGTAATTGAGAAGTTTTACGGCGCAGACGTTTGAACTTTTCTCAAGGCTTTCCTTTACGCTGATATATCCGTAATACGCGTCGCCGTAGTTTGAGGGGGAATAGCCGTTGAAATCGGTCTTTTCGTCGAGAATCGGACTGCATTCCGAAACGCATTTAGCGTCGATCGCGGGGGCGTAGACGGCGAGGGGTTTCAACACCGAACCGGCCTGCCGCCTGTCGTCAAAACTTTGCGAATAATAAGCGTTAACCGCATTTTTTTCATTGTTTAATATAATCCCTGTAAAATCGTATCCGTCGCCTCGCGCGTAGTCCGAAAGAAGAGCCTGTTTTTCGGGGTCGTAATATGTGTAGATTTTACAATCGGTCAGGGCGTAGGGGGAAAAATTCATAACGCGTTCGAATTCCTCTTTCGCCTGTTCGATATAATAGGCGGAAGCGCTTTTTTCGCCCTCGCTCAACGCGATATCTTCCGCAACCGCCGCCGCAAATTCTGTTTCGGAAATATACCCCTGTTCCTTCATAAGTTTAAGAACGGTATCGCGGCGCGTTCTGCATTTTTCCATATTGTTCGCAGGCGAATAAGCGGTGGGAGCTTTGATCAGTCCCGCGAGAACGGCGGCCTGCGACAAAGAAAGATCGGAAACGTTTACGTTAAAATAGTTTTTTGCCGCCGAAGTGATGCCGTATGAGTTTTTGCCGAAATAGATTGTATTGAGATACATTTCGAGAATTTCATCCTTGGAATAATTCTTTTCGAGCTGCCGCGTCAGCTTGAATTCTATCAACTTTCGTTTCAGCGTTTTCTCGTTGGTAAGGTGCGTATTCTTGATCAGCTGCTGGCTGATAGTGGAAGCGCCCTCTTTTAAGGAAAAAGACTTTATATTGTTCCACATGGCGCGCATCAGCGCTTTTTTATCTATGCCGTTATGTTTATAAAAACGTCTGTCCTCCACCGCGATAAAAGCGTTCTTCACAAAGGAAGGGATTTCCTCGTCTTCGGAAACGGCGGTATCGCCGGAAAAGGCGGAAATTTCGTTTCCGTGCACGTCGTAAAATTCCAGGGTGTGCTGCGTGCCTACGAGTTTTTGTTTTTCAAGGCGGTATCCGGAAGTCACGCAGGCGAAATATATCGTGAAAGACAGGAGAAGAACGCCTGCAATACACGTAAGTATCAAAAAGAATTTCAAGAGCTTTTTCATAAACTTAGTATAAATGTTTTTCGCTTTATTATACCTTTTATAAATTGACAAAATTCGCCTTTTAATGTATTATATATACATTAAATCAAAGCGGGACGACATGGAAAAAAAGAAATATCACATAGTTACTTATGGCTGCCAGATGAACGTTCACGAATCGGAAAAACTCGCGGGCATCATGTGCAGTCTGGGCTACGAGGAAACGGCCAAGGAAAGAGAAGCCGACGCCATTATTTTCAACACCTGCTGCATCCGGGAAAACGCGGAGGAGCGCGCATACGGAAACATAGGCGCGTTGAAGGGACTGAAACAAGAGAGAAAAGACCTTATAATCGCCGTAGGCGGCTGTATGCCCCAGCAGAGCGGCGCCGCGGAGAAACTTAAAAACACATTTCCTTTTGTGGATATAGTTTTCGGCACTCATAATCTCGAGGATTTCAAAAGACTTTTTGAAAAAAAGCTCGGCAGGAAAAAATCAGTGGTGGAAGTCGAGGAAAAGGAAGGCTGCATCGTGGAGGGTACGCCGAAAAAGCGCACGAGTTATCCGAACGCCTGGGTCAACATCATGTACGGCTGCAACAATTTCTGCACTTACTGTATTGTGCCGTATGTGCGCGGGAGGGAACGCAGCCGCCGCGCCGACGACATAGTGGCGGAATGTACGGCGCTCGTCAAAGAAGGTTATAAAGAAATCACACTTTTGGGCCAGAACGTAAATTCCTACGGAAAAGACCGCGCGGACGGCGTAAAATTTGCAGATTTATTGAGAAAAATAGCCGCGATCGAGGGAAAATTCCGTTTGCGTTTCATGACCAATCATCCGAAAGATCTATCGGAAGACGTCGCGTATGCGATCAGGGACAACGACAAGATATGCCGCGCGGTGCATCTGCCCGTGCAGTCGGGTTCAGACAGAATCCTCAAAGCGATGAACAGGCATTATACGCGGGAGGAATACCTCGGAAAACTCGCTTTTCTTAAAAAGACCGTGCCAGGCTGCGCCGTTACAACCGACGTGATGGTGGGTTTCCCCTCGGAAACGGATGAAGATTTTACGGATACTTACGAACTTATGAAGCAAGCGCGTTTTCACGGCGCTTTCACCTTTATATATTCGCCCCGCGCGGGTACCAAGGCGGCGGACATGCCCGAACAGGTACCCGAAAAGATATCGAAACAACGCATAGCAAAACTTATAGAATTGCAATCGTCGATAAACAAAGAGATATCCGCAGGTTATTTGAACGGGCTCGCAGAAGTGCTTGCAGAAGGCTACGACGAAAAAAAGGATATGTATTTCGGGAGAGACGAATTCGGTAAAATGATATATTTCACCTCGGCAAATAACGCGGTCGGCGAATTTGTTCAGGTCAGAATCACGCAGGCGAACGGCATTTCGCTGACAGGAAAAACGGAGAATTGACATTATGGCACTTTCGCAAATGATGCAGCATTACCTCACCGTAAAGGACAAGTATAAGGACTGTTTCGTATTTTACCGCCTGGGCGATTTTTACGAAATGTTTTTTGACGATGCGATAAAGGCGTCCGCCATACTCGATCTAAAACTTACGGGAAGAGACTGCGGCCTCGAAGAACGCGCGCCGATGTGCGGCGTGCCTTTTCACGCGGCAGATTTTTACATCTCGAAACTCGTTTCGCACGGAGAAAAAGTCGCTATCTGCGAACAGCTTACCGAACCGAACGGCAGAAATCTCGTGGAAAGGGACGTGATCAAGGTAATCACCGCGGGCACGCTCACGGAGGATTCCCTGATAGACGAAAAAAGTAATAACTTTCTCGTTTCCGTATATAAAGACGGGGATACCGTCGCTTTCGCCTGGGTGGACATCACGACGGGCGAATTTTTCGTAAAAGTCGCCGAAGATCGGGCGAAAGTGATCGACGAGATCTCCAAATTATCTCCCGCCGAAATCATAAGCAACGCCGAGGCACGCAAATTTTACGGGGAAAACTCTTTGGTAAGGCATAAAGTTCTGCCCGATTTCGGAAGTTACCGCGAAAGCGAATTCAATGCGGAAATAGCGGAAAAGACGCTGAAAGAGCAGTTCGGCGTGAAAAATCTTTCGCCTTTCAGGCTCGACGGGCAATCCGCCGCGATTGCCGCAGCCGGAGCGCTTTTGTCTTATCTGAAAGAAACGCAGATGCATTCGCTCAAAAACATCACGCAGATCGTCTTTGAGCAATCCGAAGAGTTCATGGGATTGGATATCAACGCGGTGCGCAACCTCGAATTGACGAGAACGCTCCGCGACGGTAAAAAATACGGTTCTCTTTTATGGGTGCTCGACAAAACGAAAACCAGCATGGGGGCGAGAATGCTCCAAAGCTGGGTTTTATCTCCTTTACAGGACGCGGCGGCAATCGACCGCAGGCTGGACGGCGTGGAGGAGCTCTGCCGCAATAATTTACTCCGCGAAGGAGTGAGCGAGGTATTCAAAAGCATCCGCGACATCGGACGGCTGACCGGAAAAATTTCAAACGGAAACCTGCTTCCGAAAGATTGCTGCCTGCTTGCGGAATCGCTCAGCGTTCTGCCCAGCCTTAAATTTTCCCTTTCGGGAATATGCTGTCCCGTACTCAACGAACTCAATGAGAAAATAGCCGATTTTTCCGACCTCGCGGCGCTTCTTGCTTCGGCCGTCGCAGAAGATCCGCCGGCAAACATGAAGGACGGCGGTTATATCCGTGCGGGATACAACCCAGAACTCGACGAATACCGTAACTTCGCAGAAAACGGAAAACAGCTGATCAGCGAAATGGAATCGCGCGAGAGACAGGCCACAGGCATTAAAACCCTGCGCATCAACTACAACAGGATTTTCGGCTATTACATCGAAGTTACAAACTCTTTCAAAGAATCCGTGCCGTATCATTATCAGAGAAAACAGACGCTCGCGAACTGCGAACGGTACGTTACGGACGAACTCAAAGAGCTGGAATCGAAACTGCTTTCCGCAGAAGAACAATCCGTCAGGCTGGAACAGCGCCTGTATTCGGAACTGAAAGACAAACTGACGGGCTATATAGAAAAATTAAAAGACGCGGCGTTTGCCTTGGGTTCGCTCGACGCTCTGTGTTCGCTTGCGCAGGTGGCCAAGCAGAGAAATTACGCCCGCCCCGAAATGGTGAAAAGAGGGGGCACGCTCGACATCACGGGCGGACGGCACCCCGTGGTCGAGGCGGTATCGGACGAACAATTTGTCCCGAACGACTGCTATATGGATTCGGCCGACAACAGAACGATCATCATTACCGGGCCGAATATGGCGGGAAAAAGCACGTATATGCGGCAGGTAGCGCTCATTACGCTGATGGCGCATATCGGCAGTTTCGTGCCCGCAAAATCCGCCATGATCCCCATTACCGATAAAATCTTTACCAGGATAGGAGCGAGCGATAACCTTATCTCCGACCAAAGCACCTTTATGGTGGAGATGAACGAAGTCGCGAGCATTATCCGCAACGCCACGAAGGACAGCCTGCTCATTCTCGACGAAATCGGACGGGGCACAAGCACTTTCGACGGACTGAGCATAGCTTGGGCGGTCGTGGAATATCTCACGAAAAACGTCAAGGCAAAGACGCTTTTCGCCACGCATTATCACGAACTGACGGAGCTCGAAGGCACGCTTGACGGCGTAAAAAACTATAAGGTTACCGTTCGGGAGCTGAACAACAGCATCGTATTCATGCGCAAGATCATGCGCGGCGGCGCAAACAAGAGTTTCGGCATCGAAGTTGCGGCGCTTGCGGGCGTTCCCAAGGAAATTACGGATAAAGCGAAAACGGTATTGAAACGCCTGGAAAAAAACGATCTGACCGTTCGCAGCGACAGCGAAGAGGAAGCGCCGCCCAGAGCGATAAGCGAAGTCGAGCGCATTATCAAGGAAATGGACATGAACAATCTTACCCCGATGCAGGCGTTCAATGTCTTGCAGGACTTAAAGGAAAAGGTAGAATAACTTATGGTAAAAATCAATGTGCTCGACAGTTCGGTTTATAACCGTATCGCCGCGGGCGAAGTGGTGGAAAGGCCGTTTTCCGTAGTGAAAGAACTGGTAGAAAACTCCATAGACGCGGGAGCAAAAAATATCGCGGTTGAAATCCTCGACGGCGGAATTTCTTCGATAAGGATTACGGATGACGGCTGCGGCATCGAAAAAGACGAACTGAAAAAGGCGCTCATGCCGCACGCCACGAGTAAAATCCGCGAAGTCGGAGATCTCGACGCCATACTGACGCTCGGCTTCCGCGGAGAAGCGCTTGCAAGCATCGCCTCGGTAGCCAAAATAAAAATCGCATCTAAACCGCAAGGGCAGGAATTCGGCGCGTTCATTTCCTGCGAGGGCGGAAAAAACGAAACGATTTCCGACTGCGGTCTTGGCGGCGGGACGGAAATCACCGTCCGCGAATTATTTTTCAATACGCCCGCGCGGCATAAATTTCTCAAGACGGCGAAATCCGAAGAAAGCGATATTTCCAATATAGTATCGCGCTTTATTTTAGGCAATCCGCATATTTCCTTCAAATATACCGCAAACGGAAAACTCGTTTATCAGTCTTACGGCGACGGGCTTGAGAGCGCCATGCTCAGCGTTTACGGAAAGGCGACGATAGACAACTGTTTTTATATCGATTCAGAGAAATACGGGATACGCCTCAAAGGCTATATCGGAAAACATCATTTCACCAAGCCGAACAGAACGTACCAGTCGATGTTCGTCAACGGAAGATACGTTTCCAACACGACTTTGTCTTCCGCCATAACCAACGCTTACGGCGCCTATCTCATGAAACGCCAGTATCCGTTTTATGTGCTCGGTCTGACCGTACCTTCCGAAATTGTGGACGTAAACGTTCATCCGAATAAAACGGACGTGCGTTTCCAGAATAACCAGATCATTTACGGCAGCGTTTATTCCGTCGTATCCAAAGTTTTGGACGGGAGCAGCGAAGCGGTCGATATCGTCAAAGGGGACACCGAGGAAAGGACTGAAATTTTCTTTCGCGAGGAACCGACGGAAAAAGCTGAAAAGCCGATTAAAAAAGAATTTGCCGAACACGATATCGCAAGACCCTATCCTAAATACGAGCCGCCGAAACGCGATATGCTCGTATTTCACGATCACACGCATGCGGATTCCCCGTCCGGAGAGGATATAGCAAAAGCCGCGGAACCCAGCGAAAAGGCGCGGGATATCTTTGAAGAAAATAAAAAATTCATAGAAGAACTTTATCAAAGCAAACGGGAGGAGCAGACACCGCCCGTAAAGAAAAAGCAGGAGGAAATCCCCGTCGAAAGGCCGTTCGTACTGATCGGCCAGGCTCTCAATACTTATTTAATCTTCGAAGACGGACAGGATATGTTTATGATCGATCAGCACGCGGCGCACGAGCGCGTGCTCTTCGACCGCTTTTACGAAAAGGCGCTGAACAAGGAGCTGGCCGTTCAGACGCTGCTCGTGCCCTACGTATTCAAAGTAAATAACGACGAAGATTCGTTTTTGAAATCGAAAATGAATTATCTCGAAGAACTGGGCATCGAAATATCCGAATTCGGGTATAACACATATAAGATATCGGCCCTGCCTTCGGATATTGCCGAAATGAATATCAAGGAATTTCTCGACGACTGCATGTCCGATCTTAACTTTTTCAAAAAAGAAACCGTACCCAATATCGTCAGGGAAAAACTCGCAGGCAAAGCCTGCAAATCCGCGATAAAATCGGGCGACAGGCTAGATGAAAAGGACATAGCCGAACTCATGCGGCTCATGAAAGGCAACCTCGGCTTAAAGTGCCCGCACGGCAGGCCCGTCGCCGTAAAAATCAGCAGAACGGAAATCGATAAATGGTTCAAACGGATCGTGTAAACAATAAAATACTGATCGTCTGCGGTCCGACCGCTTCGGGCAAGACCGCGCTTGCGGTAAGTCTGGCAAAGGCTTTGGCCTCCGAAGTCGTTTCCGCGGATTCCATGTATATTTATAAGGGGTTCGACGTCGGTACCGCAAAACCCTCCGAAAAAGAAATGGAGGGAGTAAAACATCATATGATAGACGTTGTCGAAAGCGGCGGAGAATTCAGCGTTTCCGACTATAAAGCGCTCGCGCGCCCCAAAGTAGACGAAATCCTTTCAAAAGGTAAAATTCCCGTCGTCTGCGGGGGAACGGGGTTCTATATCAACGCCCTGCTTTACGACTATTCTTACGGCAATGCCGCGAAAAACGAGGCGATACGCGCGAAGTACGAGAAAATCCTGGCGGAATACGGAAACGACAGACTTTACGCTCTGTTGGCGGCGGCCGATCCCGAAACGGCGGAAAAACTTCATAAAAACGACGTCAGACGGGTTATCCGCGCGCTGGAAATATACGAAACGAGCGGTAAAGCGAAATCTCAGTATAACGACGGGAAAACGCCGCGGTACGATTACGTTGCGGTCTGCTATGACCGCCCGCGCGAAGAGCTGTACCGCAGGATCAACGAGCGGGTGGATTTGATGTTTCTGAACGGGTTGAAGGACGAGGTGCAAAAACTTTGCGGTCTCGTCGGGCGAAACTGTCAGGCAATGCAAGGGATCGGCTATAAGGAAACGCTCAGTCTGCTCGACGGAACCGCGACGCTCGAAGAAACGAAAGAACTCATCAAACAAAATTCCCGCCGCTACGCAAAAAGACAGATAACTTTTTTTAAAAGGCTTGCGGGTTTGCAATATCTGCAGGCGGAAAATATACGGGCGGACACGCAAAAGGTATTATCTTTATTATGATAGACGACAAACTGATAGAAAAATGCGAAAAAAAACTGCAAAAACAATTTGAAAGGCTGGAAAAAACCTCTCTTTACAATACGGAAAAAGTGCTCCGCGCGTTCAAAAAACATAAGCTGGCGCTGAGACATTTCAATCCCACAACCGGCTACGGCTACGGCGACGAAGGGCGGGATACGCTAAACGCCGTGCTCGCCGATATTTTCGGCGCGGAAACGGCCGTTTATTCGCCGAATATCGTCAGCGGAACGCATGCGATATCACTCTCTTTATACGGAATCCTGCGGCCGAACGATACTTTCGTATCAGTTACGGGCGTGCCCTACGATACGCTTGCCGACGTCATCAACGGCGAAGGAGACGGTTCGTTGAAGGATTTCGGAGTCAAATTCGACGTCATACCGCTGAAAGACAACGCGATAGACAAGACTGCGGTCAAAAATTATCTGTCGCACAATAAACCGAAAATAGTCTTCATGCAGAGAAGCCGCGGATACGAATGGCGCAACGCACTAACCATCGCCGAAATAGAGGACGCCGTTTCTTTTATCCGTAGCTGCGGCTTTCTGGGATGCATCTTTATGGATAACTGTTACGGAGAATTCATAAACATAAAAGAACCCACCGAAGTCGGCGTAGATCTCATCGCCGGATCGGCTATAAAGAATATCGGCGGAGGCATAGCGCCCACGGGCGGATATATTGCGGGAAAAGAAAATTACGTAAAACTCGTGCAGAACAGATTGACCGCGCCGTCAATAGGCGGCGAAGTCGGTTCCTACGCCTTTACCTATCAATATTTTTACCAAGGTCTGTTTGTCGCGCCGCATACCGTAAAAGAATCGCTCAAAGGCTCGCTGCTGGCGGGCGCAGTTCTGGAGGAGTTGGGATATGAAACTTCGCCCGCGCTCGACGAAGAGGCGGGGGACATCATCCGCGCGATAAAATTCCACACGGAAAAAGAACTTATCGCTTTCATAAACAATATACAGCAAAATTCGCCTGTCGATTCTTATGTGGAGGTTCTGCCATGGGATATGCCGGGATACGAAGATCAGGTCATCATGGCGGCGGGGTGTTTTGTGCAGGGCGCTTCGATCGAGCTATCCGCCGACGCGCCGATAAAAGAACCCTATATCGCTTACATGCAGGGCGGACTGACGTACGAACACGTAAAGATCGCTTTAAAAAATCTGACTTTTTAATATGATCACAAAAGCGGTAAATAAAAAAAACTTAGCGGAGTGGAAGCGGCTTTCGGAAAGGTATATAGGCAAACTCAGCCCCAATATCATGAACAATGCGCACTTCCGCGAAAAACTTCCCGAAAACGTAGAGCCTGAGCCGATATCTTTCTACGTTGAAAACGAGGGGAATGGCCGAGCCTTATATAAGGGGCGAAACAAGAAAAATAAAATTTTCGTCGGCCTCGATTTGGCAACGGGATATTTCACGGTAGAAGGGAGCGAAAGATTATGGAATGAACTTTTTCTTTTCCGAGGCCTTGACGAACGGGATTTAAAAAACTACGTAATCGTCGCACAGTATATTATGCTCGGCGGCAAATAAAAAAAGCAGGCCGAGCCTGCTTTTTTATTAAAATTTCCTGTAAAGCCCCTGGACGATACCGAGTATGACTACGTCGTCGAGCACAATATCCGACAACGCCTGGTTTTCCGGATGAAGAACGATCTTGTTATCCCGCTTGAAAAATCTTTTGACCGTACTGCTGTCCTCGATAAGAGCAACTACGATATCCCCGTTGTCGGCAGTATTCTGCCGCTTTACGATAATTTTATCTCCATCGTATATTCCCGCCTCGATCATACTGTCGCCCTGAACGCGAAGCATGAACAGATCGTTTTCCGAATTACTGAATTCGGGCGGCAGGGGATAATAATTTTCAAAATTTTCCACGGCAAGGATCGGCGTGCCCGCGGTAACTACGCCGACAAGCGGTATGCTTTCAAAAGTATTCGCTTTCTGCGTAAGAGAAAACGCGCGTTTTTTATCGGGAGTTTTGGTGATAAGTCCCTGCTTTTGCAGTTTTTCGAGATACGCGTAGGCCGTCGCGGTGGATTTGATGCCGACTTCGGCACAGATTTCCCGCACGCTGGGCGGAAAAGAATTCTGCTCCAGATAGTTTTTTACGTAGTTATAAACTTCCGTTACTTTTACATCGGTATTTCTCATATCGTTATTCTATCACAAAAAAAAAACGTTGTCAAACATTTGTTTGCAAATTGCGATTGACAAAAGAAAATTTTTATGATAAATTATGTAACCGAGGTGTCTTATGAAAGGAGAAAAGTGTATTTTATACGACAGGGAATGTACGGAATGCTGGGAATGCGAAGCTTGCGACCTCGATCCGAAAAAACGTTGCAACAGCTGCGGAAAGTGTCTGGAAGAGGGAAAAAACTATAAGATAATCAAAATCGATAAAATCATAACCGAAAAATCAAACAGACCGTAAAAACTGACCTAAGACGCCCCGTTCGAATTAGAACGGGGCGTCTTAGGTTTTATAGATATTGTTTGAATTTATAATAATTTTCCTTAGGAATACTTGCGGCAATATATACGCCGTCATCCAAAAACTCCGTCTTTTTCAAAACCCAGAATTTTTCAAGTTTAGCCAATGCGCCGTAAGTCTTATAATCGAATTTCTTATCGACCGCAATATAGGCATTTTTAAAAAAATCGTTAATTTTTGCAAGAAGCCCGTCAACGCCTTTTCCCGTCAGCGCGGAAATAAACACTGCATCTTTGGGATAAGGGGTGAAGTCCTGCACGCCGTCGCACTTGTTGAATACGAGGATTTTTTCCGACTCACATTTTATATCGGACAATGTTTCTTCCGTCGTTTTTAACTGATTTTCAAAATCTCCCGTCGCGTCGCAGACAATCAGAACCAAATCGGCACGCGCGGCGGTTTCTAATGTAGATTTGAACGCTTCGATAAGATGATGAGGAATATTTCTGACAAAGCCTACAGTATCGATCAACACCGCGTTAGCGTCTTCCAGTTTTAATTTCCGCATCGTGGGATCCAGCGTGGCGAAAAGCTGATTTTTCACAAGTACGTCAGCGCCGGTCAAACGATTCAAAAGCGTACTTTTTCCCGTATTCGTATAGCCCACCAAAGCGACCGTCTTTATATTGTTTTTTTCGCGGCGTTCCGCCTGCAAGCCGCGGCGATTCTCCAGTTCTCTCAGTCCGCTTTCCAGAAAATCGATGCGGCGGCGGATATGCCTTCTGTCTGTTTCCAGTTTCGTTTCGCCGGGCCCGCGCGTGCCTATGCCGCCGCCCTGCTGAGAAAGCGCCTGTCCTTTGCCGCGCAGACGGGGATAAATATATTTGAGCTGCGCCAGTTCCACTTGCAGTTTACCTTCCGTGCTCTTTGCGTTCAACGCGAAAATATCTAAGATCAAAGTCGTTCTGTCAATCACCTTGATCGACAGAATTTCCTGTATATTGAGCGTCTGAGAGGGGGATAGTTCTCCGTCGAAAACGATCAGATCGATTTCCAAGCCCGCATCTTCGATCTCTTCTTTAATTTCCTGCAATTTTCCGCAGCCGATAAAGGTTGCGGGCGTTATTTCTCTTAAAACCTGCGTTTTGCTGCCGACAACAACGGCTCCGGCGCTTTCCGCCAAAGCGATAATCTCGTCCAAAGAGTTGTCGTCGCATTTATTGAGTATAGGTTTGATAATGTAAACTTTTTCTTCAATTTTTTCAATCATGTTTTATCTCTTAATTTTATGGTAGCGGCGGCGCGTTTTTTGATGTCTTCCGAAAGCGCCGCGTAATGTTTTTTAGTAGTATTTACGTCTTTGTGTCCGAGAACGTCAGCTACAACGTAAATATCGCCCGTTTCCCGATATAGATTTGTACCGAAAGTGCTCCTCAGTTTATGCGGCGTGATCTTTTTCAAAGGGGATACGATCTGCGCATATTTTTTTACCAGGTTCTGAACGGCGCGGGCGGATATACGCGTTTCCCGTATCGACAAAAACAAAGCAGGCTCGTCGTTCGATTTTGTTTTTGAACTTCGTTCCACTATATAATCTTCAAGCGCGGCTTTTACTTCGTCGTTGAAATAGAGGATCGTCCGATTGCCGCCCTTGCGGGTAACTATAAAACTGTTCGTATTAAAGTCTATATCGTCCGTATTCAGTCCGACAAGTTCGCTGATGCGGATCCCCGTTCCTAAAAACAACGTGATGATAGCAACGTCTCTCATGCGCGTCTGATTATGAAACTGCTGCTGATGTTTCGAAAGTCCGTTGCCGGAGTCCGCAACGTTTATAATTCCGGCGACCTCATCGACTTTACCGTCGCTTTCCAATCTTATTATCTCTTTTTCGTGCAGTTTCGGCATGGCGACCTTTGCAGCAGTGTTTGCGGTAAAGGTACCTTTATTGAAAAAGAACTTATAAAAAGAACGGACCGTGGCGAGTTTTCTCGATTTTCCGCGTTCGTTGCAATTTTCCCTTTTTCCGTTAATTGTATAATTAGATAAATAACTGATAAAAAGTTCTATATCGCTGGACGAAAGCTGATTTAAATCATCTATCGTTATATCCGGAATATCTTTCTTTCCGCGTAAAGTCTTTTTGCTTAAAAAATCAAAAAACACCCTCAGATCGTATGCATAGTTAAGCCTTGTCAGAGGAGTCGTACGGCTTTCGATTCCCACAAAAAATTCTTCCACATAATAGGGAAGCGTCTCAATTATATTCTGCAGTTTTTCAATGCATTTTATCGAACGATTTTCAAAATAGTTTTCTTTTGCCATAAATGAACCCTTATATAGATTATATACTTAATTTAAAAAAAAGTAAAGGGGAAAATTTATTGTTTATAAAAATAAAAAAACACAAATATTATGCGTGATATAATTATATATAAAAAATATAGTTTTTTGCTTAATATTTTACATTTAATAAAATAGCACAAGCTCACACAATAGACAGCAGAAGTAGAAGAAACAAAAAACGGCACAGAGGAAAAAAATAAGCGATAACCAAGAATACCCTTCAAATTTGCCATTTCGGAAGAAAATAGGGAACAATATAACTATGCGCAAAACACTTCTTTTACGAATAAATAAGTTATTTTTTTATCTAAATTAAGTAAATTTAGGTTTTACATATAAAATAATCAGTTGCCCGTTGATTTTTTATTTACAGTTTATGTACGGCGTTATAATCTTTTCGGATTGTATTGACTATTCTCAAGATAAGTTGTATAATATCTATATTAAGAGTTGCGCATATATGAAAACGTCCGCTCGCCATTTGTTTGCAAAAAAACATATTTCTTTTGCTTTATTCAGCTAAAAACGGACTTTTTAAAAATCGCATTTTAACGCTCTGACACAGAATTGAAATATTTTTTGAAGGGGAAAAATTTTTCTTTTTCTTTTGAAAATCGGGAGTTTTTATGGAACAGACCATCAGCAGCGACTTCATACGGGGTCATATCGATACGATCATTCTGCGTTCCCTATTCAGCGGCAGTAAACATGCTTTTGAAATTGCAGCGTTTATCGAAGAAAAAAGCGGCAACAAGTATGAAGTTAAACAGGCAACGCTTTACAGCGCCTTAAAGCGACTGGAAAAACAAAAATACGTAAAGCCGTTTTGGAATGACGCGCCGAGCGGCGGTCGCAGGCGTTATTTCGAAATAACTCCCGCAGGAAAAGCCTTTGCAGACAAAAATTTGTCCGAATGGGATTATTCGCGAGACGTAATCGATCAACTCGTCGACGAAGTGCCTAAAAATCTCGTTCATGAAGCCGGAGTCGTTCTGCCCGGAAAAAGCGACACAAAAAAACGCGAAGAAAAAATCGATACACCGCCGACCGAACAGATAAAACAAATCGAAGAAGTTCCGAAACAAACGGAACAGAAACAAACGTTTGTTTACATTCGGGAAGAACCTAAAAAAACGATAACTCAGAACGAAGAACCCCGTAAAAATGAAGAAATTTGTGATCCTGCTTTGGAAAAAATCCTAAATTCCCCGCAAAACGAGATAAATTATCGTGAAATTTTAAATAATTTATATGAAAGAAACGTAAAAAAACACACGGATGAACCTCCCGCTACGGTTACGGAAGCCGAACCGGAAAGGACGGTTTCAAAAATATCGGATCCGATCGAAACCGAGCGCCCCGAACACGTCTCAACTTTCAGAAAAGAAAGCGTTTTCGATAAAGATTTCAGGATTAAATCGAGAAATACAGGCAAAACGGATTTTACCGATCTGCTTGAAAAAGCCGACGCCGAAGGTTTTAAAATCAGAATTTCCACGGGAAAAAACGAAAAAATAAGCGGAAAGATACTGATCAATAAAATTAACCTCTGCTCTGCCCTTTCCGTTTTTTTGATTTTTTTGCTTGAATGTCTGTTATGCCTGCTGATTTATAAAAACGACCGTCTTTTCAGCGGTTGGGTTTATATCGGGGCGATTATCGCAGCGGCAATATTACCCGTCAGTCAGATCGTTCTTTATATGCGGAACCCGAACAAAACGATATCGGTATTCAATAAAAATCTTCTATATACGGTACTAATTATACTCTTTAACGTATTGTTGATCATTATAGCCGTCGCGTTGCTGACGAATACGGACTTTACGAGCCGAGGCGAAATTGCAACAAAGATAGTCATGCCCGTGCTGATTGTTTTTGACGCGTTTTTATATTTCCTTTTCAGAAATATCTGCGCTAATATGAACGGATTTATAACAAAATAACAAAAAAGCCCTGTTAAAAGGGCTTTTTCTTTTATAAATTCATAAGGTATTCGACTTCTTCCGCCGTGAGTTTTCTCACTTCGCCCCGATCGAGTCCTCGTAACGTAAGTTCGCCGACTTTAATACGCTTGAGAAGTTTTACCTCTTTTCCCACGGCCAAAAACATTTTTCTGACCTGCCTGTTACGACCTTCCGTTATGGTGATATGTAATCTGACGGCATCACGGGTCTGTTCAACGACTTTTACGTTACACTTACCCGTGCGCTTGCCGTCTATCACTACGCCGTTTTTAACCTTGTTCAAAGCCTCATCCGTTATCGTTCCTTCAAGTTTTACCAAATATGTTTTCGGTATTTCGTTTTTCGGGTGCGTCAGGCGATATGTGAGTTCTCCGTCGTTCGTCATGATCAGCAGGCCTTCCGAATCATAGTCCAGCCTGCCCACCGGAAATACGCGCTTTACGTTGGGCGGCAGCAAATCCATAACGGTTTTTCTCCCCTTATCGTCTCTGACCGTGCAGACGTATCCTTTAGGCTTATTCAGAATATAGTAATCGTATTTCTTCACCGTGCTTACGGTCTTTCCGTTGACGGTAACGTTATCGTCGTCTAAATTTACTTCATCGCCCAAAGAACAGATCCTGCCGTTGATTTTGACTTCTCCGTCTATGATCATTTTATCGGCCGCCCGCCTCGACGCGACGCCGCATTCCGCCAAAAATTTATTAATTCTCATGTTTTTATCCTTATTTTAATCTATCTTGTTAATTGTATAGATTTTTTCGGAAAAAAGCAAGTTATTTCCTGCAAAAAATTTCATTTCGCCGATTTCTTCGTCTTTTTCCGTACCGGAAGGAAGTATTTCGGGGATTTCATAACGCACTTCGACGCTTTGAAATTCGCTTTCCGTCAACGGCAGATATATATCGTTTTTGATATATACGCCGAATTTTTCGCTCTTGCCTTCCGCAGGCAGAAATCCGACGATAAAATCGCTTTCAAACATTTTATATAATTTATATTCGGAAAAATATTTATTGAAATGCGCTTTCGCCGTTTCGAACATGCTCGGGCAGTTCAGTACGACCGATACGAGCTCCATACCGCCGCGCTCGCAGGAAGATACGAGACACCTGCCAGCTTTTTTCGTATATCCCGTTTTTACGCCGGTAGCGCCTTCGCACTCGAAGAGCATTTTGTTTTTGTTGACGAGAAGACGTTTATAGGGCATATCGCCGTTTGATATTTCTATTTTTTTTGTGGATACAATCTCTTTGAACGTTTCGTTTTTCAGAGCATAAGCTGTGATACGGGCCAGATCCTTTGCCGTAACGTAATGCTCGTCGTCAGGCAGGCCGTGCGGGTTGACAAAATTGGAATCGACCGCGCCTGCTTTTCTCGCAGTTTCGTTCATCAAGGATGCAAAATTCTCTATTGTTTTCCCTACGTGCAGAGCGAGAGCAGTCGCCGCGTCGTTTCCCGAACGAAGCATCAGTCCGTAGAGCAATTCCTTTACGGTCAGTTTTTCTCCTTCTCTGAGGTATATGCTCGACCCTTCTATACCGACCGCATTTTTGTCAATGGCAACGACATCCTCCATATCGGCGTTTTCTATTACGCAAATCGCCGTAAGAACCTTTGTGGTGCTGGCGGGATACATTTTTTCATCCGCATCTTTTTCAAACAATATGCGCCCCGAACTTACTTCGAGAACGATTTCCGAATCCACGGTATACGCCGCGGCGGAAACGTTTTTACCTGCCGTTCCGACAGTAAAGCAAATGAGCGCGCTCAAAGTTAACATCAATAATCTTTTCATATCAATTTTCCTGTAAATTATCTATGATCTCCGTTGCCGTGTCCATGAGTTTTCCTACTTCGCTCACCGAGAGAACTTTGAATTTTCCATCTTCCTGTACGAGAAATCCCGTCGGTTTCAAGGAAATTATGGCGCCGCTGCCGCCTGCGAACGGAAGTTTATTATCCTTTTTAAAAAGCTTGACTTCGCCGTATTCGCCGCCACCCGTCATAAATCCCATAGTTACCTTGCTGATCGGAAAGACCGTACCGCTTTCCGTTTTAATGGGCTTACCGACAACGGTATTCACATCGATCAGCTCGTTCAGATTTTTCATAGCCGTTTCGATTACGGCGTTTATTTTATTTTCGTAGTCCATTTTCTATTTTCCTCAATAACAATTTCGACAGCGTGATAAACACCGTCAGCAGATTGAAAACGACGTCTGCCGCAACCGATATTTTGAAAACATTCTCGTTTTCGTACAGAAGAACGTCGTTCTTAAATGCGGTCGGCACGCCCAACGTTTCGCGCGTCGTGCCGTAAATTTTAGAAACGATATTCGCGGCAACTGCATACATAAACGGAAACTGCGGAGCCTGTTCGCTCCCCGCTTCCGTAAGTATATGCACTTTTCTGATAAAATAATCTTTTCTCAAACTGAAATTCGAGGGCATTCCTAAAAGCGAAGCGTAAGGCACGATCACGGCTTTCGCTGCCGAAAGATGGATCGCAAACCCTTCCGTTATCCTTTCGATATAGCCGCCGAAGATCGGAAGCCCGTCGAGGTTTACGGCAAAAAACACGCGTTTGAGGTTCTTGTCGTAAAACGCCCTGAATTTGAGAAAAAACGGACAGATAAGCAAAAGAAACAGCCCGAATACGATAAACACGATCAACACGATAATAATATCTGCAAAACGCTTAAAATTATGCGGTAGCAAAAAAAACACGGCTTTCGCCGTGTTTCAGATTTTTTCAATTTTTTCGTCCTTCAGAAAATCCGGAACTTCCTCATCTTCAATCGGAGGAAGCTCGAAATCCTCCCCTTTTTTTTGTATTTTTTCAACCGCCTCCGTAACGTTGGAGGGAGACGTTTCCTCCACGTATTCGTCGCGGCTGTAGAGGTAATCGTCGTCGTTGACAGTACCGTGAATCTGCGCGATCCTGTCGAGCAGCTCCTCGTAATCGGGCAGTTCGTCCAAGGAAGATATCTGAAAGCGTTTTAAAAACTCGTCCGTCGTACCGTATAAAATAGGTTTGCCGACAGCGTCCTTTCTGCCGACAGGCTCGATCACTTTCAGTTCGAGCAATTTTTGCACCGCATATTCGCTGTTTCCCCTGATCTCTTCGAGATCCATTCTCGTTACGGGCTGTTTATAGGCGATAATGGCGGCCGCCTCCAACATGCTTCTCGAAAGTTCGCGCTCCTTTATCGGATTCAAAACGGAAGACACTTCGTCCGCATATTCGGGGTTAGATGCAAATTGTATCTTTTTATTAAACATCAAAAGCTGCAACCCGCAGTCGCCGCTGTATTTCTGCTGGAGTTTTTTTACCGCGGAAACGATCTCTTTTTCTTCGACTTCGAGTTTTTCCGCTATATCCCTAATAGCTATCGGATTGCCCGAAACGAATGCTATGGATTCAATTATATTCGTCAATTTCTCCGATTTCTTCATTTCTGTCTTCCCTTAAAGTTATCGTTATATCGTCAAAAACGCCGTTTTGCTCCACTTTGATATACTGCCACTTCAACAGTTCGAGCATGGCCTGAAAAGTCGTTATCAGCTCGTTTTTCGTGTAGTATTCGGTAAACAGTTCGAAAAAACTCATGCTCTGCCGCCGTAAAAGCGTATCCTTGATGTATTCCACCTTTTCGGCAACGGTAAAGACGTCTTTCGGAATTTCCTTCTGCGTATCCTGCGCTCTTTTTTTCGCGTCTACTTTCAGCAAAAGTTTGGAAAACGCGGCGATAAGCCCGTCCAGATTGAAATCTTTATAGACGATCTTCACGTCGCCCGCAGACTTATCGGGTTCTTTATAAAAACGGTTGACGTTTTCCTGTTGTTTGAGTTTTTCACTCGTTTCTTTAAACAGTTTATATTCTTCTATCTGTCTGATGAGCGCCTGTTCGGGGTCTTCGATATCGTCGAGGAATTCTTCGGGTTTCGGCAGCAAGGCTTTTGATTTTATCTCAACGAGCGTAGCCGCCATACTGAGATATTCGCTCGCCTTTTCCACGTCTATCACGTCCATCGAGGCGATATATTGAAGATACTGATCCGTTACCTGCGAAACGAAAATATCTTTTATCTCAATTTTAGCCTCTTTGATCAAATGCAGTAAAAGATCGAGCGGCCCTTCGAAATTGTCAAGTTTCGTCGAATAATCGACAACCGACTCAAATTCCGCCATCAGAAAAACAACCCCCAAAATAATCTGATCGGATAGCCGATAATATCCGCGCACCATTCCATAGCTATCCCTAAAACATCCAAAAACCAAAGCTGAGGAATCCAACTTGAAAGAAAACTGAGCCCTATCAGCACCAAAAGTATATACTGCCCGTAATTTCTCAAAAACCTGTATACGGGATTATAATGGGGCACCGTAGCGTCGATCAGACGAAAGCCGTCGAGCGGATAGACCGGGATCAGATTAAAGACGATAAACGTCAAATTATACAAATAGATGAAATTGAGCGTATAATATATTACGTCGTCAAAATACCCCATATCAGGCAAACGTGCGGAGAGCCTCCAAATGGGATATGCGATAAACGCAAGAATATAATTTGCCAGAACGCCCGCTATCGACACCCAAACCATGCCGCTTTTATATTTTTTGAAGTTATACGGGTTTACCGGTACGGGTTTGGCCCAGCCGAATCCCACAAAAACAAAGCAGATCAACCCTACCAGGTCAAAATGCGCCAACGGATTGAGCGTATAGCGCCCGTTTATTTTCGGCGTGTCGTCCCCGCATCTAACCGCGGCGAAACCGTGTGCGAATTCGTGAAACGGCAGTACGACGAGCACCGCGAGAAACATGCAAATATATAGGATAATTCTTTCTATCATGACCAGACTCGCTTTTCCGCTTTCCGATATTATCCCCCGCGGAAAACGATATAAATATTATAAACTATATATAGGAAAATTGCAAGAAAAAAGCCGCAATATCTTGCGGCCTGACGTTAAAGAAGTTCACAATCGCAGTCGTTTCGGGCTATATCCTCGTAGCTCTGCGGTTTTACAAGCAGAGCGCTTTTACCGTTTTCCGCGATCACCACGGGCGGCACGGGATTGCGGTTATAATTGCTCGCCATGGAATAATTATAGGCTCCGGTTGACAGAACCGCCAACAGGTCGCCCCGTTTCAGTTTCGGAAGACGGCAGTCTTCGGCAATGATATCGCCGCTTTCGCAGCATTTGCCTGCGACGGAATAAACTTCTTCCGCCTTATCGTTCATACGGGCCGCGGCGACTACGGTATATCTTGAACCGTAAAGGGCATGACGCGGGCTTTCAAACATACCGCCGTCGACTGCGGCGTAATTTTTGATGCCCTTTATTTCCTTCACGTTACCGACCGTATACAAGGTTATCCCCGCTTCGCCTACGATGGATCTGCCGGGTTCAAGAAACAAAAAAGGCTTTTTCAACTGTTTTTTCAGCACACATTCGTTCAGTTTGCGGACGATCGCGCGTACATAATCGGCATATTCTTCGACGCTGAGTTTTTTATCTTCATCCGTATAATAGATGCCGAACCCACCGCCGAGGTTTATGGCTTTGAATTCGTATCCGATACTGTCTTTGACGGTTTTATAAAAATCGGTCATCTTGTCGGCGGCAAGCGCGAACGATTCCCTTTCGAATATCTGCGAACCGATATGGCAGTGCAGTCCGATCAACGTAATATTCGGCGCCGCAATCGCTTGTTTCACAGCTTTCAACGCATCGCCGTTCATAATAGAAAATCCGAATTTCGAATCGGGCGTGGCCGTCTGTACAAAATGGTGCGTGTGCGCCTCGACGCCCGGGTTTACGCGCAGCATGACGTCCTGCGCGACGTCCTTCTTTTTACAGAGTTCGCTCAGCCGCTCTATTTCGGAAAACGCGTCGCAGACGATTACGCCGACGCCGCTTTCTACCGCATATTCCAATTCTGCGTCCGTCTTATTGTTTCCGTGCATAACGAGTTTTTCGACCGCAATGCCGCCCTGCAGCGCCGTATAAAGTTCGCCGCCCGAAACAACGTCCGCACCGAGTCCGAGCCCGTCTATAAGCTTATAAATCCCCTTACAGGAAAATGCTTTCGAAGCATATAATATGCGCCCTTCGCCATATTCGCGTTTGAGCGTTTCGGAATACACACCACATATGTCTTCGATATATTTCTTATCGTAAACGTAAAGCGGCGTACCGTATTTTTCCGCAAGTTCGGCGCAATCCGCGCCGCCGATAAACAAATGTCCGTTTTCGCCTGTTTTCAAAGTGTCTCTGGTATTCATGCTCATATTTTATCAAATACGCTCCGCCGATGTCAAGGCAAAAACGCTAAGTAGTTTTTATATGAGGTCAAAGCGGTCTTTATAAATAAAAAAAGAGAGCGTTGCGCTCTCTTTTTCTTTTAAAACAGATTCCATTGATCTATGATGTTTTTGATAATATCGAAATAGGTCTGTTTTTCTATCTTTTCATAGGCGAGGACATTAATTTCTTTAATCAAGACGTTATCTCTGTAAATATTCAGCGTACCGATCTTCTCGCCCTGTTCTACCGGTGCCTTGACGTGTCCGTCGGGAACGAAATCGATATTAAGCGCGATCTTTTCGTTCTTTTTGCTGAACTGATTGAAAGGTTCCTGCGCAATCCCCTTCACGAAGTCCTGTTTGCCGCCTGAAACTTCCACTTCGATGTCGAGCGGCGTTTTTTCATCTACGATCAGTTTATTTTCAAAATTGGCAAATCCGTAGTTGAACATGGTCGAAACGTCGTTGAAACGAGTTTTGGAATCGGGCGACTTTATCACGACGGAAATTAAACGCATGCCTTTTCGCATCGCGGTCGCCGCAAGGCAATGCCCGGCTTCGCTCGTGTACCCGGTTTTGCCGCCGTCGCAGCCTTCGTAAAACCGAATAAGTTTGTTCGTATTGGAAATTTCCGTCACTCTTCCGCCGTCGTGTTGGATTTCATCCATCCAGATACGCGAAAACTCAAAGTAACCTTTATGTTTAATCAGTGCAGCAAACATCGCAGCCACGTCTTTCGCACAGGAATATTGTTCCGCCTTGGGCAATCCCGTGCAATTGCTGAAATGCGTATCTTTCATACCGAGTTCGGCGCACTTTTCATTCATTCTGGCAACAAAAGCGTCCTCGGAACCGCTGATCTCTTCGGCAATCGCGACAGACGCGTCGTTTGCCGACGCCACGACGATCCCTTTGATGAGCTGACGGACTTCGTATTCCTTGTTCGCGTCGAGAAAGATCTGCGAACCGCCCATACCCGCGGCTTCGGAACTTACCGTGATCGTATCGTCAAGGCTGAGGTTGCCGTTTTCTATTTCGTCGAAAGCGAGCGTAAGCGTCATGATTTTGCACATGCTGGCGATCGGCAACCGCTCGGTCTCATTCTTGGAATATATCGTCGTACCGCTGTTGAAATCGACAAGATATGCCGATTCCGATTTCGCGTTCAAGCCTTCGGCATCCGCAAGCGTCTTGACTTTTACGAGTTTCACGCCGCTGACCGCGATGGCGAACGTCATAAACATTAAAAATACAGATAACAGTTTTTTCATTTTACCTCCAGAAATCATTTTGATTTTCAAAAGTTTTTCTAAAACTATTTTCTGTATTTTTATAAAATATATTCACATTATGAAAAACATAATCGTTATTAAATTTTACAGTATTTAACTGATTAATCTAAAATTATATTCTGAACGGACACACCGAACCCCCTCTCGGGATCGTTGATAAACACGTGCGTTACCGCGCCGACGATCTTACCGTTTTGCAGAATAGGGCTTCCGCTCATGCCTTGCACTATGCCGCCCGTAATATCGATGAGTTCGTCGTCGGTGATTTTGATCACAAGGTTCTTGTTGTCCTTTTCTCCCTTATCTACCTTGACGATGGACATCGAATATTCCTTGGGTTCGCTGCCGTTTACCGTGGTATATACCGTTGCGCTGCCGACTTTCGCTTCGCCCATTTCCACTTTCCTGAGATTCAGCCGCTCGACTTCGCCTTCCTTCATCGTACCCGTAACGCCCGTTTTCGTATTGTATTCGGCAGTTGCGAAAGCCGTATTCTTTAAAAATACGCCTTTCAGCTCGCCGGCTCTGCCCCTTTCGCCCTTAATCACGCCCGTGATGGTACAGTTGAGAAGACTTCCCCCCGTGATTTCGATTAGGTTTCCCTGTTCATCCAATATAGGATGTCCGAGCGAAGTGAATTTACCGTCTTTAACATAAGTCAGCGTTCCGATGCCGCTTACATAATTCCTGATAAAAAGGCCAAGCTTATATTTACCGAGAGCGTCTTTTTCCGGTTTGATAACGGTCTGCATATTTTCCCCCGCCCTCGTAAATTCCACTACGGCAGGCTTTCCGTCCGTTACCGCGGCGGCTATGTCTTTCGAGTTATTGATCTCTTGATCGTTGATACTCAAAATGACGTCGCCTAATTTCAAGCCAGCCTCTTTCCCCGGAGAAACTTTACCGTTTTCGGTATTTACGTCCGTTATTCCCACGATCGTTACGCCGCGCGTATTCAGGGAAAAACCTGCGGGAATGCCGCCGAGATAAATTTCCGTCGAGGCCGACGCCGCATTCAGCGGAAAAACACAGAAACAAACGATGAGAGTTGCGATAAGAAATTTGATAAATTTGTTTTTCATTTTTACCCCATTATAGTTGTTATAATGCGCAATAAAAATTTCTTTATACCTTTAAAAATAAAAACGCCCTTTGTCGGACGTTTTCTTTTTATAATGCTTTTTTGTATTCTTCTGCGCGCGCGATCATCTCCGCGGCATGTTCTTTCGCCGCATGGCTGTTTTCGTCGCCGCCGACAAGCCGCGTTATTTCCTTGACTTTATCTTCCCGCGTCAGAGTTTTTACGTGCGTGCGGGTTCTGCCGTCCTCCTCCGTCTTGTAGATCAGCAGGGAATTATCGCCCATCGCGGAAATTTGCGGCAGATGCGTTATGGCGAGAACCTGAACGTTTTTGGCTATTTTGGCGAATTTTTCCGCGACGATCGCGGCAATTTTACCGCTTATGCCTGCATCTATCTCGTCGAAAACAAAAGTCGAAACGGCGTGCGTTTTCGCCGCGGTCTTTACGGCGAGCATAAAACGGCTTATCTCTCCTCCGCTGATGATCTTTGCCAGCGGTTTGAGCGGTTCACCCGCGTTTGCCGAAAACATAAATTCGAGTTTATCAGGTCCGACGGAATTGAAATCACATTTATCCATTTCGGGAAATTCGGAAAACCCGATTTCAAAAAGCGCCCTGACCATCCCGAGTTCGGAAAGTTCCCGCACTACGCTTTCGGAAAACTCCGAAGCCGCTTTTTCGCGGAGAACGCGCATCTCTTTATATAATGAATATAGCTTTTCTTCTATCTCGGCCTTTTGTTTACGGTATGTAACGGAAAGTTCGTCAAAATGCAGCAATCTGTCGTATTCCGCCCTGCTCTTTTCAAGGTATTCGTAAATTTCCCCGATGCTGCCGCCGTATTTGTTTTTCAATTTTTTTATGAGTTCGAGGCGTTCTTCCGTTTCTTCGAGCCCGCCCTCGTCAAAATCTTCGGAAGACATGCCGCTCAGCGTTTCGCAAATATCCTCGATCTCACAGCGCGCGCTGTCCAGCCGTTCGCCCAGCGCCTCATATTCCGCCCCGAAAGCCGCTACCGAACGGAGCGCGTGGAGCGCGCTCTGCAAAGTATCCGTCGCGCCGCCCTCGCCGTTGAGCGCTTCCGCCGCGCCGCTGACTGCGGAAATTATCTTTTCCTGATTGAGCAGTTTTTTTCGCAGGGCAATAAGTTCTTCCTCTTCTCCCTCTTTAAGGTCGGCCTTTTCTATTTCGTCGATCTGAAAAGCGAGAATATCGAGTTTTACTGCGCGGGAACTTTCGTCTCCGCCTAAATTTTCCAACGCGTCCAGCACGGCTTTATAACCGCCGTAAACGCTCTTTATCCTTTCCTTGATTTCAGCCAGCTTATCTCCGCAAAAATTATCTATCGCGTCGAGCTGATTGCTCTCTTTCAGCAGATAAAAGTGCTCGCTCTGCCCGTGTATGTCTACAAGAAGAGACGTGAGTTTTTTCAGCATGCCCGCCGTAACGGCGTTGCCGTTTACTTTGATATCGCCTTTGCCGTCGGCAAAAAATCGTCTGTTTATTATCAAAACGTCGTCATCGCAGTCGAGGGCAAGTTCCTCCGCCGCGTTTTTTACCGCGATGTTGTCCGTTATGTCGAATTCTGCGCAAACGGAACAGGACGGCTGTCCGTAGGTTATCATCGTCTTATCCGCCTTCGCTCCGAGAACGAAATTGAGCGCATCTATAATGACCGATTTTCCGGAACCCGTTTCACCCGATAAAATATTCAACCCGGACGAGAAACCGATATCGGCTTCGTCTATCAAGGCTACGTTTTTGATTTTCAACGATTTCAGCATATCATCCCATCATTTCCTTCAGCTTTTTGATCATGATGTCCGCGTCGGTATTGCTCTTCGTTACGATGAGCAGCGTATCGTCGCCCGCGATCGATCCGAGCACCTGCGGAATGTTCATCTTGTCGATCACCATTCCCGCGGCCTGCGCGTTTCCGCTCAAAGTCTTTACGACGATGAGGTTGTTCACACAGGTAATGGATACGACTATTTCCCTGAACAGGGAAACGATTTTTTCCGAAAGAGCGGCGTTCTTGATATCTATCTGCGCATACTTGTATTTTTTCGCCTTGCCCGCTATCTTTATCAGATTTAATTCGTTGATGTCGCGGGAAATGGTAGCCTGCGTTACCTCTATGCCGCGTTCGTTCAGTTTAGCCGTAAGTTCTTCCTGCGTATCGATTTCGAATTCGTTGATCAGATCCAACACGACTTTCTGTCTGTCTTTTTTGGTCATCTTATTCTCTCCCGTTGTTTAGTTTCAATAATAATCTGTTATAGAAATTGGAATCCTTTTTTCTCAAAAAATTGATCGTCCGCGCCGCGCGCGACACCTTTACGCTGTCGCCCGCGGAAAGCCTGCAAATCAGTTTACCGTCGCAGAAAAGTCCCGTCAGCCCGCCCTCCTCGACGGTAACGACGCAAGCCGACTGCGTGCCGTAAATGATCGGACGGTGATGCAGCGAATGCGCGCTGATCGGCGTAATGCAAAAGCTCTCTATCCCCGGCGCCAGGATCGGTCCGCCTGCGGAAAGCGAATACGCGGTAGACCCCGTCGGCGTGGATATAATCAGTCCGTCGCCCGTTATTTTATCCACAAGAGTATTGTCGAGCGCGACCGACAACCCAACGATCAGACTGCCCGTATTTTCCTCCGAACAAAGCCGCTGAAGAACGCAGTCGTTCAAAGCGTAGTAACGCTTTTCCCCCGCCTCTATCTGCAGTAAAATACGCTCGTCGGCTTTCAGTTTGCCGTGTTTTATCATTTCTACGGCGCTTTCCATCTCAAACGTTTCAAACTCCGTTAAAAAGCCGAGTTTTCCCGCGTTGATGCCGATCACCGGCACCGCGTTCTCTGCCGCATATGTCGTCAATCCCAAAATAGTTCCGTCGCCGCCGAGCACAACGATCAGGTCGGGCTTTTTTTCCGGCGCATGTTCCATAGGATTGACGGCGGAAAAATTACCGTCGAAAATATCGATATAGTCGATGCCGTAGCGGTTCAGCAACGAATGCAGTTTATTAGACCATATACCGCCGACGTCCTTGCTCTTATTCGTATAAATTCCAACTAACATAATTTATATACCTTTATTCAGTATATGAGAAAGCGGTTTCGAAACCGCTCCGCCTTTTTTTAATCGGATAAGATACTCCCTGTTTTTCCCTTCTACGACGGGCGCAGAGGTAAAATCGGTTACGGCAAAGCCTTTTTCCACGCAGAAACAATATAGTTTTTCCACGATTTGCTTTCTCAGTTTTCCGTCTTTTACGATGCCGTTTTTAAAACGGCGGCGTTCTTCGCACTCGAATTGAGGCTTGATCAGCGCGACGATTTCCCCGTCTTCGCTCAATATATTTCCCACGCTTTCCAAAATAAGTTTCAAGGAAATGAAACTGCAGTCGACTACCGCGCCGTCGAGCGGTTCGGGAAAGGAATTTTTCTTAAGCGAACGGGCGTTCGTTCTGTCCATCACGACGACGCGCGGGCCTTTCAACGATTCGTCCAGCTGATCTTCCCCCACATCCACGGCATATACTTTCGCAGCCCCTCTTTGCAACAGACAATCGGTAAATCCACCCGTACTCGCGCCGATATCGGCAAAAACAAGTCCTTTCACATCGAACCCGAAGTCTTCCAGAGCCTTATCCAGCTTATAGCCTCCGTTGGAAACAAACCTCCTGCCTTCGATCACGCGGATATCGCTCCCGATATTAACTTCCGCGCCCGCTTTTGCTTTTTTACCGTTCACGAGCACGAGTCCGCGCGCGACCGCCTCGGCCGCTTTTGTCCGCGACGGGAACAGACCTTGCGTACAGAGAAAAACATCCAGCCGCATGTCAGTTCGTGCGCTTATATATCTTTTCCGCAAGTTTCAAAAGAAACCCGCCTTCCCTGACGCCTGCGAGCGCGCCGACGCTCTCCGCATAAAGTTTATCCGCGTATTCTTTCGCACCTTTCAAGCCGTAATATTTCACACTCGTCAGCTTGTTTTCCTTTGCGTCTTTGCCGAGCGTTTTGCCCATCTGCTCGAAATCACCCTCCACGTCGAGGATATCGTCCACGACCTGAAATAGAAAACCGAGCGAACGTCCGAAATTCTTCAATTCCGTCATATATTTTCCGCCGTTGAGCGCCGATGCCATCGCGAGCGGCGCCGCTATCATTTTCGACGTTTTGTTTTCAATGATATAAAGGAGCTGTCTTTCGGAATACTCTTCGCGCGTTTCGCTCTGAAGATCGGCGGCCTGGCCCGCGACCATTCCGTTTACCCCGGCCGCGGCCGAAAGGATACGGGCCGCGGCAAGGGAATTGTCGTCTTTAATGTTCGCAAGGCACAATTCAAACGCCAGACTTAAAAGCCCATCGCCCGCGAGGATAGCCATTCCCTCGCCGAATTTTTTATGATTCGACGGATTTCCCCTGCGGAAATCGTCGTCGTCCATTGCGGGAAGATCGTCGTGTATCAGCGAATAGGTATGTATCATTTCGAGCGCGATCGCAAAAGGCACGGCTTCCTCCGCATGCCCGCCGAGCGCGTCGTTTGCGGCGAGGAGAAGAACGGGCCGTATCCGTTTGCCGCCCGCGTCCAAAGAATATTTCATGGCCTCGAACAAAACCGTGGCGGACGCGTGGAAGGAATTTATGTAATTATGCAGTTCGCTTTCGAAAAACGAGAGGTATTCTCCGTATTTTTTATCTGTTTTTTGCACGCTCTCTTTCCTCCGCGCAGAGATAGGTATTCGTCAGAAGCATGGCGATGGTCATCGGCCCCACGCCGCCGGGAACGGGCGTGATATACGAAGCTTTTTCCTTTACCGCGTCAAAATCGACGTCGCCCTTCAGCTTGCCGTCCACGCGGTTGATGCCGACGTCGACGACTACGGCGCCCTCCTTCACCATATCGGCGGTGATAAAGCCCGCCTTGCCGATCGCTGCGACGAGAATGTCGGCCCTGCGGCATATTTCTTTCAAATTCTGCGTCTTGCTGTGGCAGATCGTAACCGTCGCGTTCTCTTTAAGCAAAAGCATCGCCATCGGTTTGCCCACAATATTGCTGCGGCCGACGATCACGGCGTTTTTGCCCGCTATTTCGATATCGTAGTCCTGCAAGAGATGCAGAACGCCGAAAGGCGTGCATGAAACCACCGTCTGTTCGCCGAGCATTAGGTTCCCCACGTTATAAGGGTGGAAACCATCCACATCTTTTTCGGGCGGTATTAAAGACAACAGCCGTTTTTCGTTCAGCCCTTTCGGCAGCGGCAGCTGCACGAGTATCCCGTCCACGCTGTCGTCGTCCGCCAAAGACAGCACGAGTTCTTCCGTTTCTCTCTGCGAAACGTTTTCGGGCAGCGTGAAAGAAAGAGATTTAAATCCCACGAATTCACAGCCCTTAATTTTGTTGCGAACATAGACTTCCGACGCGGGATCGCTGCCGGCAAGAATGACCGCAAGACACGGTTTTCTGCCGTATTTTTCAGCAAAAACTTCCGATTTGACTTTCAGGTATTCCCTTTGCGACAAAGACGACGCTTTGCCGTCCATAATGACAGCGCTCATAATTCGGCTCCTTTATCGTTCAGTTGATTATAATATTCCGCAAGTATGCCGTTTACGAAGGAAACGCTCTTTTCCGCAGAATATTTCGCCACGAGTTTCACAGCCTCGTCGATCGCCACGCTTTTCGGCACGTCCGCCGAATAGGTCATCTCCGCAATACCGATGGCAAGCGCGCATTTATCCGTAGAAAAAATTCTTTCGTACGTATAATCCTTCGCCAAATCCCTTACCGCGGAAACGATCTCGCTTTCATGCGCTTCCACCGTATCTTTCAGCTCCTGTGCGAAAAGCCTGTCCTCTTCGGTCAGATCTTTATCTTTCAAAAGAGTTTTGAAATACTTGTCGTCGGTTTCTTCGTTGAATAATTTTGCATACAGATACTTGTAAACGGTTTCTCTCGCCGTACTTCTCATAAAACACCTTTAAACGCCGAAACACCGCAAAAATTTTGCGGCATTTCTGTAAATTATTGTTGATTTTGGGTGGAAGGCTCTTCGTCGAAAATGACGTCCGTAACTCTCACGTTTATCTTGGAAAGCTTATATTCCGTCATCGCTTCGACGTTGTGTTTGATGTTCTCCTGAATCTTAAACGCCATATCGGAAACGGAGGCGCTTTGATTGATCTTCACGAAAACATCCACGTAAATGCCGTTCTCCGTAAATTTCACCTTCACGGACTTTTTTGCATTCTTTTTATTGCGGCGTTTTTTAAGGCTCTCCACCGTAGCGGCCTCAACGCCTTCGATCTCGGAAATCGCCAGCAAAACTATACCGTTTACGATACTGCGGTTATAGATGATCTTGCCTTTGTTTCCGTCGGGAACGTGTTTGAAATATGCCATTGATTAAACCCCTGTTCTATCGATATACATATTTTAACACAAATTATTCATTTTGCATAGTATTTTTTTAAGAAATCGGTATAATTTTTACATTTTCGGGGGCCGCGTCCACTTCTGCGCTTACGATGGAATAAATTTTGACCGCGTCAACCTGCGTCAGTTCGTCCGTTTTGACGATTACGTTGATGTTATCCGAACTCAGACCGATGGTAACGACGGTATCTTCAAACCCCTGCGCCTTGATCAGGCTTTCCAAAAGGAGCTCCTGTTCGGTTATTTCGGTGAGTTCGAGTTTCATCGTCAGCGCATCGCTCTTTTCCTGGGAGCCTTCGTCCGCGGCGGAAATGATAGCGTCGAGCTGGAGCAGTTCCTCGTTTCTCGTAGTCATTCTTTCAAGGCGGTACTGCGAGAAGTAATTGGCTGCGGAAACGGGCGAATTGTCGTCTTTCCCTTTGTTGATGCCGGTCAGAACGAAGTTGAACACGGCCGTAACTGCGAGCAAAGCGATCATGCAAGACAGAATAATGATTTTTTTCTTTTTCGACATATAAATTTCTCTCCTTTCAATTCATTGCCAGAATTTCTATTCGGCTTAAATTTATATTCAAAAGGGAAACCGCAGCCTGCTGCAAGTTTTTCATAACGCTTATGCTGTTAGCTCCCTGCGCCACTATTAATACCCCGACGATTTCCGGATAGTTTTCCTTCAGTACAACGGGTTTGCCGTTGACCATGATCGGGCTTTCGGTCACGGTAGTTCTCCCGTCTTCGGTTACGGTTACTTTTTCGCTTGCGAGTACCGTTTCCTTTCCGGAATCGACCGTAATGACGACCGAAACTTCTCCCGCTCCCTTGACTTTGGAGAGCGTTTTTTCCAGCCTGTTTTCCAAATCCTTTACGTATGCGATTATCTCATCGCCCTCATATGCCTCCGAACTCGTCGGCTTGATCAAAGAAAATGCCAGCACCGCGATCACCGCGACCGAAATTATTCCGAGAAAGACATATTCCAGCGTTTTATTACTTTTTAGCTTTTGAAGAAACTTCATTTACGATCACCTTATCCTCGCCGATCCCGCAATAGGACGCGACTGCTTGTATAATTTCCGACGGTATATATATATGCTCGTCTTGTCCCGATATTCCCGGATTTTGCAAAAATATCAAAACTTTCGTCACTTTAAATTTATTATCGACGCGCTCATAATATACCTGTACCAAACTTTCATACCCCTCGTCTTTCAGCATTTTTTCGAGCGTATCGCTCATAGATTCGCTTTTTTCGTAATCTATGTAATCGAGATACCCTTCGTCGTACACGACATCGTCATTTCCGCCGAACGCAGGAACTTCCTGTCCTTTTAAATTTAAATTGATGAGCGGCGTAAGAATAACGACGAGCGTCGCCACGGCGAAAACGCTCTTTACGAACTTCCCCGTTTTTCCTTCGGGCAGTATAATGCCGACCGCTCCCGTCAGCAGGATCACGCTCACGATACTTAATATATATTCCGTCATAGTCAGATAAATGCATTCGCTGAAATGATCAGCAGTAAAAGCGATATAAAGATCATAAGACCAATCGCCATGATCACGGCCAAAAGATAGCTGACCGATTTTGACATAGACATCAGAAATCCGGAGATGCGCGTGTCGCCCACAGGCTCGGTAAGCGCGGCGAACAGCTTGAGCATGAGCTGAAACACGATCATATATATTACGGGCTGCAAAACGATGGAAAAAAGCAGAAATACGGCACTCAATCCCACGGCGTTCTTAATAAGCACCGAACCGGCAAGCACCAAGTCAAAACCGTCTTTCAGAAAACCGCCGACAATCGGTATGGAATTTGTGATGGCGTACTTTGCCGCTCTGAAAGACACGCCGTCGATCACCGCCGAAGAGAGCCCTTGCGCCGACATAAAAAAAGTGAATATCGTTATAGAAAGCCCGATCACCCATTTTACAATCCCCTGTAAAAACCCTTGCATGTTGTTGAGTTTGAACGCCGGCGAAAGATTGGAAAGCACTGCGAAAACTACGATCAGGGAAATGATCGGGATAAGCACGTTTATGAAAACGGAACTTATCCCGTTGGATAAAAACGCCACTGCCGGCTTGTAGAGCGCGGCGGAGGCGTTTCCGCCGCTCGCAATCATCAACGTCAAGATTACAGGTAACATAATCTGTGATAAATTCGTTAGTTTTTCAATAGTGTTTTTTGTTTTTTCAACAAGGGAGCCGAAATCCGCTGCAACGATCAGAATAACGGCGATCATACAGGTATAAAAAACCACTTCTTTTATGCTTTCCGAGAGATAATTCGATTTTGAGGAAGTGATCAGCCCGCATAAAACGCTTATCGCGAGTATAATGACAAAGTGCGGCACGAGATTGTTGAAATCCGATATTATCCCGCCGAAAAACACGCTGAAAACGTCGCTTATGGAATACTGCGCCTCTCCGTTTAAAATTTCCTTTACGACCTGCAGAAAACCGTTTGAAAACACGCCCTGTTCGTCTTGCGTAAGAGAATCAAGGTATTCCTCTATCTCGCTCAGATCGAGATTTCCCAGCTGTTCGTCTATATTGTCGTTCAAACTATCCGCGCTTGCAGTTATCGGCGAAACAAACAGTATTGCAAACACAATCAGAAGAACGAGAAAGAATTTTTTCTTTTTCACGTTACCAACCCGACCAATATATTTATAAGCGCGTAGAATATCGGAACAGAAACGGTTAGTATAATGATTTTTCCCGCAAAAACGAGCTTGTCCGCAATACTCTTCACGCCGAAGTCCTCTAAAATTCCCGCCGCAAATTCTATTACGTACCCGATCCCCACAATCTTGATTATGATCTTCAAAAGCGTCTGGTCGACATTGCTTATTTCCGCTATTTTTCGGAACAGATCGAATGTTTCGGAAAGATACGTAAAGGCGGTTACAACTATGATTATCCCCGTACAGATCAAACTCATCATCGCGAGTTCGGGATTGATGGTCTTCAGATATACGGTAATGATGCCCCCTACAAGGGCTATTCCCACGAGCTGCAGCATGGCTATAACAAAAAGAAAATATTTTTGATCTGCGTAAACAGTTCAACGACCATATCTATCACGAGCGTGAGAACGATAATCAATCCGACAAGGCTCACGAGCGTGGCGATATCGTCCCTATCGCTCTTTTTCAGCACCTGGATGATGACCGTTATCAGAATGCCTACGGCGGCTATTTTAAAAAGTATATCGATATCCATAATTTCTCCGCAATCATAAAATCAGTATAAGCGCCAGTATCCCGGCGAGGATTCCGAGCTTTATATACATGGAAACAAATTTTTTTTCTTCGGCCGCGCTTTTCTGCTCGAAGTCTTTCAGTTTTGCGTCGTATACTTTGAGGAAGTTTGCCTGCGTATAAGCGTCCGTCTTACCCAGCTCCGAAAAGAATTCGCATACCTCGCCTTTTTCTTCTTCTGACAGATACCATAACTTTTCACAGCCGAGCGCGCCGCCGCATTTCAGCGAATCCCTGTACTCGTACAATACGTTCAGAAATGTTTCGTCGGCATGAAAATCGGAAATAACTTTCAGCAGAGAATTTCTCGTAAAACTCATTTCGTCGAGCATCTTTTTATTGAAAGAATAAAATCCGCTGTAAAATTTTTTTCTGAGGCGGTATTTTTCGGAAAACTTATATCCCAAAAAGGTACAGAGCACGATAAATACCGCGCCTAAAAGCCATTTAATATAACTCATGGAAATTCTCGTCATACACCGATCGTATCGCGCCGGCGCGCCCTTCGGAACGCAGCACGACATAGCGTTCAAACAAGCCCTTTTTGAATTCGGGTTTGTTTTTTACATCCGCAATGCTTGCGCCGTGCAGCGTCGCGACGGTTTTTACGCCGCAACTCACGGCCTGTTCCACGCAATTCCAGTCGTTTTTTCCCGACAGTTCGTCCGTAAGCACCACCTGCGGAGCAAGGCTCCTGATTCCGTACTGAAAAGCGTACATTTTATCGCAATATCGCACGATATCCGCCCCCGCCAGCCTTTCGTCGTTCAGTTCGCCGCGCTCGTCGATAAGAAGCACGTTGTACTTTGACAAAAGCGACCGTGCAAGGTCTTTCAAAATCGTCGTTTTTCCGTATCCGGGCGGAGAAACGATCAAGGTATTATGCAAGCCGTTTACGCGCCTGATCAGTTCCTCCGCCGCGCCTACGATAAAATGCGGTATCCTGATGCAGAGAGAAGTAAAATCCTTAATGGTAACTACGTTCCCCTTATCCATAACACATTCCCCGCCTATTCCTATTCTGATACCGCCCGCGGTCGTGATAAATCCCGTTTTCAGCGTTTCGTTCGCGGCGTAGACGGAAAATTCCGCAGCTTTGAAGATCGCGGAGCAGATTTGGCTGCAATCGCACCTAAGCGCATCTTTTTCGTTCAGCGTAATGTATTCACGGCCGAGATAAACTCGTTTAAAATCGTAATTCAGCACGACGGGTGCGCCAGCCCGCATGCGTATTTCAATCAGCTTGTCCATATCGAGTTTTTCTAAAACTTCCGCGATCTCTTCGGGGAGAAAGAATAAATCGTCCGTATTCATTTATTTAAATGTATGCAGCGGCAGCCCGATTAATGATTCCGTAAAGTTTTCGGGCATAAAAAAAACACCTTTCGGTGTTTTTGGTCTGCCGAGCGGGATTTGAACCCGCATTTTCGCTCTTCGCGAAATGTTTAGCGAATGAGGATAATGCGCTTCCCTACACGTTTCAGTCAGTCGGAACTCCCCCGACGTCGGCAATGCCTTTCGGTGCTTTCTGCAACCTCTCGCTTACGACGGGTTTTCACTCTTTTTACCCCGCTTTATCCGTTAAGCTATCGGCAGAAAATAATAAAAGCCTGCAAAAAGTTTGCAGGCTTTTTTACTTATTTATTGAGATTTGCAAGAATTTCCGCAATCGACGCGCCGCCGTTGCTGTCGTCCTTCCATTCTCTCAACGAATCGTCGTCTTCTCTCGGCGCACGCGGCTTTCTCGATTTCGGCGAGTCGCCGTCGTCCGTTCTGCGCTGTTTGTTCGGATTGACCTTTCTCGTTTCCGTTTCGGGCAGCAACGCCTTGATGGAAAGAGTCATTTTTTCCTTTTCGGTATCGATCTCGAGAATTTTCGCCTCTACTTCGTCGCCGACTTTCAGCGCCGCCGTCGGGTTTTCAAGCCATTCGTTCGAAATCTGGGAAACGTGCACTAAACCGTCCACATCCTTTTCCACTTCGACGAACGCGCCGAAACTGACAATCCTTACGACCTTTCCCTTGACAACGTCGCCCGCGTGATATTTATCCGCGACGAGTTCCCACGGTTTGGGCTGCAACTGTTTATAGCCGATGGAAACTTTCTTATTTTCCTTATCGATTTTCAAAATTTTGAATTCGTACATTTTGTTGAGTTCCAAAACGTCCGAACATTTTTTGCATCCCGTCCAAGAAAGATCGGAAATGTGCGCAAGACAATCAAAACCGTTTACGTTTACGAACACGCCGAAATCAGCAAATCTCTGCGTCGTTCCTTTGACGATATCACCCACTTCGATGCTGTTGAAGAAAGCTTCTTCCCTCTCGGCTCTCAAAGCGTCTCTTTCCGCCTTTTCGGCTTCGAGAATAACTCTCTGCGAAGCGACGATCTGCCTTCTGCTGCCTTTGCCTTCGACCTTTTCCGCCTTACATCTGAGCGTTTTGCCAATATATTTGTCGAGTTCCTTGACGAAACCGATTCTGATCTGCGAGGACGGTACGAAAACCTGATAGGACTTGCATTCTTCCACAACGCCCGTCAAGCCGCCCTTGTTGGAACCCGTAACTTTCACTTCGAAAACTTTACCGTTTTTAATCTCTTCGATTTCGGCCTCTTCTTTTTTCAGCTCGACCATCGCCTTTTCGGAAAGTTTCAGCGGATTGAGGGAAAGAACCATAACTTCGATATCGTCGCCGACTTTACCGACGTAATCTTCTTTCTTATACTCCTCGCAGAGCATTTCCGTCGCTTCTAAAAGAACTTCTTTCTTCGTGTTCGGGATATATAAAGCTAAACCATCGTCCTGCGCTTGAGAAATCGTCGCCGTTATGATCTGATGGGGTCTGAATTTCTGGGACTTATTGTCCATCATAGCGATCGCCGCCGCCATAGTATCTTCAGCGACAGGTTCCGCGTTCGGTTCGACCGTTTCCGTAGCTTTTTCCTCTTCGGAAATTGTTGCGGCGGGTTCTGCATTTACGGTTTCAGCCGTTTCTTCCGCGGCCGTGGCTTCCGCTGCGGTTTCTTTGATTTCTTCCGCAACTTCTTCCGCTACTGCTTCTTCGCCCAACGATGTTTTAACTTCTGCATTCTCCATATTCGAGATAACCTCCCTGGATTGAGCCGACGGAGTGGACGCTCCGACTACAATCCCTACCTTTTCAAACTTTTTTATTTCTTTATAGTCCAATTCCACGGGCGAAGAAACTCTGAAAACATTCTTGCAATTCTTAGCGCAAATATCGTATAACTTATCGGTATTATTGCTTTTTTTGCCGCCTAACACGATAACCGCATCACATTCCGCAGAAATAGACTCGGCTTCTTCTTGCCGTTTGATAGTAGTATAGCAAATAGTTTTAAAAATCTCAACTATTTTAGGGCAGTCTTTACGAATATTTTTTAAAATTTCGTCAAATTTTTCCATAGAAAAGGTCGTTTGAACCACTATACAGACCTTTTCCGCGTCTATTTCGGAAATATCGAAGGGTTTGTCGGTAATAAATGCGCTGTCGCCGCACCAACCGTTGATCCCCTTGACTTCCGGGTGTTCTTTATTTCCGATAATTACGACGGCATACCCTTCCGAATGATGTTTTTTTACGATATTCTGAATGTCTTTTACGAACGGACAGGTACAGTCGGTAACCCGCAGATCCTTTTCCGCGGCGCGGCGGAAAATTTTCTCGGCCTCCCCGTGCGTTCTGATCAGCAGAACGGCGCCGTCGGGAACCTCCTCGATATCGTTCACAGTCTTCACACCCTTACGCTGCAGCTCTTCCACCACGTGTTCGTTGTGAATTATTTCGCCCAAAACGTAATTGCCGTCGCCCTCCATGGACATGGCATGGTCGACCGCGCGCTTCACGCCGAAACAAAATCCGCCGTATTTTGTAGTTACGATCTGCATTTTTTTCCCTTTTCAGCACGCAATTCCTTTAATTTTTCGCGCGTAAAAATCATTTTTTCGCGTATGACCGCGTCGATCTTGTCGTAATCTTCTTTTACAAGCTTTTTATCGTAAAACTCGCTGAGTTCGAACGGTTCGCCTACTATATAATAGGTGCGACGAAACGCTTTCGGTTTTTTAAGAAACATAACCGGCACGACGGGCGATTTCGTCTTCACGGCAAACACGCCCGCGCCGCCTTTCAGTTCCTGCAATTCGTCCCCCGTCTTATTTCTCGTTCCCTCGGGAAAAACCACCAGTTTCTTACCCTCTTTCAGAACTTTTATCGCGTTCATCATCGCGCGCATATCGTTTGTTTCGCGGTCGATAGCGATAGCGCCGGCCTCCGCCAGAAGTTTTCTCGGCAGTTTCTTTTCCATCGCTTCTTTTTTACAGAGAAAAAACAAGTCCCGTTTCGTGAACTTATACATAAACGCGGGGTCGAAAGCCGAATAGTGATTGGCGACGATCAAAGCTTTTCCCCGGGGAAAATTTTCCCTTTGATACACTTTTGAGGGAAAAATCAAGGAAAACAAAAAATAACAAGATCTTACATAAAATTGATTGTGCATTTTAATCCCTTTCGATATACGATAAGATTTTATTGACGACCTCTTCGACGGAAAGATCGGAGGTGTCGATCAGAACGGCGTCCTCCGCCTGCACGAGAGGAGCAAAATCGCGATGCCTGTCGTTATAATCGCGTTGTTCGATTTCCTGCAGAAGTTGTTCAAAACCGACGTCGAAACCTTTCGCGCTCAGTTCTTTCTGCCGACGGAGCGTGCGGACTTTTGCATCCGCGGTAACATAAAACTTATATCTTGCATCGGGCAGCACGAAAGAACCGATATCGCGCCCGTCCAAGACGCAGGACATCGACTTCGCGATATCCCTCTGCATCGCGACCATTTTCATTCTTACGCAACGGAGTGACGAAATGTTGGAAGCGGCCATGGAAACTTCAGGCTCCCGAATGCGTTCCGAAACGTCCGCCCCGTCGAGATAAGTATGCTGGGCGCCGTTTCGATATACGATTTTCAAATCTATATCGCCGATAAACGACTGCACGCCTTTTTCGTCGAGCGTATCGATGCCGAGAGCCAAAGCCTTGCAGGCAGCCGCCCGATACATCGCGCCCGTGTCGAGGTACAAAATGTCCAGTTTTCTGGAAAGTTGTTTCGCGATCGTACTTTTCCCGCTGCCCGAAGGCCCGTCGAGAGCTATATTGATATGTTTCATGTTATCTCCTTTTATCTTATGCGTTTTTCCCCGCCGTATATCCCGTCATAAAGGCGATCTGAAGATTGAAACCGCCTGTAAACGCGTCTAAATCGAGCACTTCCCCCGCAAAAAAAAGCCCTTTAACCAGCTTGCTTTCCATGGTTTTCGGATTGACGTCCTTCACGCAGACGCCGCCCGAAGTAACGACTGCCTCCGCAACGGGACGCAAGCCCTTTACGGAAATCCGAAAACGCTTGACTGCATTTATCAATTCCAGCATATCCGTTTTTGAAAAATCGGCCGTTTTTTTTCTCGCGTCAATACCCGCCGCGCCCAAAACGGCACCGATCAGCCTGGAGGGCATAAGCTTAACGAGCGCGTTTGCCGCGTTCTTACCTTTCATTTCCGCGAAATCTCGTTCTATACGATTTTTCAGCTGATCGTCCGTAAGCCCGGGTTTCAGATCGAGAGAGAGCCGCACGTCTTCGGGATTCTTTCTGTTTATAAGCGAAGAAACGCTTAACGCCAGCGGGCCCGATACGCCGAAATGAGTGAAGAGCATTTCCCCTATATCGGAAAACAGTATTTTCTTGCCGTATAACGCCGTAAGACGTATGTTTTTAAGCGAAAGCCCTTGCAGAGAAAGGAAATTTTCTTTCGTTTCTATCCCGACCAAAGCGGGGCGCGGCTCCACGATCTTATGTCCCGCGCTTTCGGCAAAACGGTATCCGTCCCCCGTGGAACCCGTGGACGGATAAGAAATGCCGCCCGTGCACACGATAACGGAATCGCAGCCGATTTTGCCTTTATCCGTAACGACTGCGTCGACCTTTCCGCCTCTTTGCAGAACAGACTCGGCTTTTTCGTTCAGACGGATCTCAACGCCCCTCTCAATCATCGCCTTGGTCAGGTATTTTGTAACGTCGCTCGCCTTGTCGCTGAGCGGATATACGCGGTTTCCCCTTTCCGTTTTCAACCGAAGTCCGCAGTTTTCAAAAAATTCCTGCGTTTTCTGCGGAGGAAAGGCGTTGACTGTTCCCAAAAGGAATTTCGGATTGGATACCACGTTTTCAATAAACTCCTCCGTTCCGCAGTCGTTCGTGAGATTACAGCGTCCTTTTCCCGTTATGTATATCTTTTTTCCGAGTTTTTCGTTTTTTTCGAGCAATACGGTCTGATTGCCTTTTTCGGCCGAAAAAACGGCGGCCATCATTCCCGCCGCGCCTCCGCCTATGATCACAGTCTTATTCATCAAAATACCGTTTTTTCATATTTTTTCAACACTGCATAAGCCGTTTTATCGTACAAAAGCGGCGTAACGGTAACATAACCTTTACGGCTGAGTTCAACGTCGCAGTTTTCCCCGTTTTCGTCGTGGACGAGCATTTCGCCTACCAGAATATATTCTTTTTCGCTTACTTTCTGAAAATTATCGGAATAAATCTGCTTTCCGAGCGGCGTCATTTTCACGCCTTTGACCGTTCCGCCGTTCAGCGGCGGGATGTTCACGTTCCATATGTATTCCGCCGAAGCGACCGGATACAATTTTTCAAGTATGCCGACGGCGATCTCCGCGCACGCCTTCATATCTCCTCCGTCGTGCTCTACATAAGAAAAGGCCATCGCTTTATATCCCAGCGCGGCGCCTTCAAATGCCGCCGAAACCGTTCCCGAATACAGAATATCCGTGCCGAGATTATGCCCTTTGTTTATCCCCGCTACGACAAGGTCGACGGAAAAATCGCACATCAGCCTGTGATGCGCAAACTTGACGCAGTCGGCGGGCGTACCGGATGCAGCATATGTTTTTACGCAGCCGCCCGCTATTTCCCTGACGGAAATGTTTTTGAAAATAGACAGCGAATGCGACACCGCCGAACGGTTTGTTTCCGGGGCGACTAAAATGACGTTATGCTTTTTTGACAACGCCTTTGCAAACTCGGTGATCCCGTCGCTTTCGTAGCCGTCGTCATTACACAGTAATATGTTCATAGAAAGATTATATATTAAAAAGAAAAAAAAGGCAATTAAAAAATTGCCTTAGGATAAAATCATGCATTATACTTAACATAATCATATTATTTTTTATCTGTATTTACCTGCTTATTTTTAGTTTTATTCTTTTTGGAAAATTTTTCTTTGAAATAGTTTTCTATTTTCTCCCCCTTCTTATAAATTATAATAGTGAGCGCGACCGTTATCGCTATAAACACGCCCCAGATTAGCAGGCCCCACCACGTATCGTAAGGGATCAAAGAATTATTGTAAGCATAGCAGGATATAAAAATCGAAATTGCTCTCGTGATCGTGATCATAACGATAAAAAATTTTTTGCTCATCGAGGAAAGTCCCGATACGAAGCAAAGTATATCGTCGGGGAAAAACGGAAAAAGGAACATAAACGTAAGCACGGCTTTATCCTTCCCCTTTACGGATTGGATCGCTTTATCCAGATTTTCCTTTCCGACAAGCCAGGCAGCCACTTTATATCCCAGCACGCGGCCGATAAAGAACGCCACAATCGAACCGGCAAGAATACCTATAAAGCTGAAAATCGCGGCCTGCAACGGTCCGAAAAGCAATACGCCGACCGTGATGGACAGCACTGCGGGAATGGGAAGAATAACGACTTGCAGAAACTGGATGACGATAAATACGATAGGCATCCAGCTTCCCATGCTCGCAATATATTCTCTGAGTTCGTCCACGCTGTTGATGGTCTCCATAACGCCCGTAATATTGAGAGCATAAAGCGCGACCAATGCGACGGCAATCAAAATAACCGCAATATAACAGCATTTATAGACTATCTCAACTTTAAGTTCGTAAAAAACTATTCCCGCGACCGTTACCAGCGTAATCACGCCGATTGCGGTTATTTTCAGTATTTCGGAATAGTCGTGGATAAATCCGCTTTTACAGCTGTCGGCATAAAGAACGGCAAAAATCAAGCTTGCAATACCGAAAGCCGCAATCACGCACAGATTTAGCACATCTTTGAATTTTTGAAGGGCGGTTTTGTTCATATCGAAATTCCCATATTATATTATATACAAGAAAAGTTTGTTTTTAAACTCAAACGAGATAATTTTGCAATCTTTTACATTCCGCTACGGCCATTTCGTCGCAGCGGTTATTGTAAGGGTTGTCGGCATGCCCTTTCACTTTGAAAAATTCACAACGGTGAACTTGCGTCAAAGCATCCAGTTTTTCCCAAAGATCAATATTTTTAACCTCGGTTTTTGCCGAAGTCTTCCAGCCGTTTTTCTTCCAATTTTCCAATCGTCCCTGTAAAAAAGCATCGGCTACATAGGTTGAATCGGTATAAATTCTTACATTGCATGTTTTTTTCAGAACGGAAAGCGCCGAGATTACGGCCATAAGTTCCATTCTGTTATTTGTGGTTTCCGCTTCTCCTCCGCTGATTTCTTTTACTTTGCCGCCCGACATGAGAATTGCCCCCCAGCCGCCAATCCCCGGATTTCCGGAACAAGCGCCGTCGGTATAGATTGTAACGCCGTCAAAGTCAGAAACTGTTACCGTCTTTTTTGTATCGCCGCCGAGTTCTGCGGCGCGCTCCACGCAGGCATTCACGGCTTTTCCGATGATACCCGTAAAATTATTTTTCTCAAAAGTCTTGACAGCTTCTATCGTCGTCCCGCCCTTACTGCACACCGCACCGATCAGTTCGTCCAATGTTTTTGACGGATTTGCAAAAACCATTTTTGCGCTGCCGATCACGGTACTTACGGCAAGAGACTTAGCTATATCTTCCGAAAGACCTTGTTTTACGCCTGCTTCGGTCAAACCTTTTATAAATAAATACACGTAAGCAGGACCGCTTCCCGATATACCCGTTACGGCGTTGATCTGTTCTTCGTCTATTCTGACGACCGTACCGAGTGCGGAAAACAAATCGATAATAAATTTCTGATCTTCGCTTTCAAAATCATTTACGTCCGCTCCCATGGCTCCGCTGCCGATAGAACAAGGCGTATTCGGCATGACTCTGGCAACTTTGGCATACGGAAAAGTTTCCTTTATTTTAGCTTTTTTTACGCCTGCGAGAATGGTAATGAATTTTTCGGCATTCACGCTGCCTATACTGCAAAGAACATCTTCAAGCCCCTGCGGCTTTACCGCCAGCAAAATAAACTCGGCATTTTCCGCCAGATATTCGTTATCATACGTCGTAGCAACCGCATATCCGGCAACGAGATCGAATCCCGCGCCCTCCTTATTGCTCACCACGATATCATCCGACCGTAAAACTTTTGCTTCGATAATTCCTTTTATAATGGCTGAAGCCATAAAGCCGCAACCCACCACGCCGAGTTTAAAATTCTTTTCCATTTATGCTCCTTTTTTCTTGACTTGCCTATTGATTTGTTATATAATTATTATGTTTTTTAGGGGAGTGGCTCAACGGTAGAGTAGCGGTCTCCAAAACCGTAGGTTGCGTG
>ERZ1106932.28-NODE-28-length-63688-cov-29.712555_pt1 | contig 63688 bp, 62 predicted proteins | sample MGYA00403665_ERZ1106932 | MGnify/ENA primary metagenome ERZ1106932 (study PRJEB35170, sample SAMEA104062448) | human gut metagenome | biome: human gut; feature: human-associated habitat; material: faeces | place: Denmark | collected 2012-08-24 ... | reverse complement strand
AACTGGCCGCTTGATTAGCTAAAATATTTTACTTTAACTTTTTGGGTACACCACAAGTATGGCTGCTTTTTATTTTGGCGCGTGGCCTCAATCATCCGTTTTTAATGTCAAAGAACTGGAATGTACGGGGCCACCACGATGGGGATCAAAGTAACGAATAGCCGCATTAACGGCGTTTGGTGCCTCACCAAACCCGACCGCAATTAAATCGGCTTTCCCGACATAGTGGTTGGCATCCCCAATTGCAAAAACGCCAGGAATACTGGTTCGCATTTCCTGATCAACCGCAAAACCGTTCCCAGCTAATGCGGGTTGTATCGTCCAACTTTCAATTGTTTGACGTTCCGAAATAAACCCATAGTTAATCATCAAATCATCAACCCGGATAACCTGGGTTTTTTGGTCGTCTTTCACATGCGCTAATGTCAACTGTAATTGCCCATTTGCCAACTTCTCAATCGCCACGATTTTTTGGGGTGTTTCTTGGATAACGTCCGAGGCGTTCAACGCGTTAACACTTTGTTCCATCGCACGAAAAGTTTCTCGGCGGTGAATCAAACGCGTTGAGGCGGCGATATCATTTAACATAACCGCCATATCAACTGCTGAATCGCCACCACCGGCAATAGCGATGTCATGATTCTTAAATATCTGTGGATCAGTCACAAAATAATGCACCCCTTGCCCAACAAGTTCTGCCACCCCATCAACCTGCATTTTCCGTGGTTCAAAAGCACCCTTGCCTGTGGTGATAATCACCGTTTTTGCTTGAATGGTTTCCCCTTGACTCGTCGCCAAATGAAATAAATCGGTTGCTTGTTCAACATTGGTCACCGTCGTATTTAACTTCACATCGACGGGAAACATGCCTAACTGCTGGTCTAAGGCTGCAATAAAGTCTGCCCCTTTCACACCTGGAAAGCCCGCCACATCAAGAATACGTTTTTCAGGATATAAGGACATCACCTGACCGCCTAGCATAGCCAAACTTTCAATCAAAACAACTTTGGTATCACGCAAACTGGCATAAAACGCTGCAAACATGCCCACTGGGCCACCGCCAATAATGGCAATATCGTATGGTTCTTGTGTCATTTGTTTAAACTGTGCGCTTGACCCGCACATCCTTTCAACGCTAATGTATTTAAAGTTTATTATACGCAAAATACGTCATGGCACGCAAAATTTCTTCAGAGTGCGTATAATAAAGGTATCAATTTTATTGGAGGAAATGTGCTCACAGGTCACCAGCTGCCTGCGCACAACACGATTATGGCTCAAAAGAAAATGATCCTCGATTTGGATACAGGTATCGATGATGCTTTAGCACTCGCTTATGCCGTGGGCGATCCTAATGTTGACTTGATTGGTATTATTTCAAGTTACGGTAATACGTTGGTGACAACAGCCGCCCAAAATTCATTAAACTTACTGCATCTCCTCGGTGCAGATGATGTCCCCGTTTTCCTCGGCGAAAGCCACTCATCAACGACTGATCACTTTGACGTCATGGAAATTTCACAACTAATTCATGGTAAAAATGGTGTCGGTGAAGTGGCCTTAGCTACGGCGCCACGCGCCGTTGAGGCTCAATCTGGTGTCGACTTTTTGATTGAAGCAGCACACCAATACGGTGATGACTTGATCTTTATCCCAACTGGCCCATTGACCAACTTAGCCACAGCCATCAAAAAAGACCCTGAAGTGGCTCAACTCATTGGCAACACGACCTTAATGGGTGGTGCCTTGACCGTACCGGGCAATGTGACACCATTTACCGAAGCCAACATTCATCAAGACCCAGAAGACGCTGATTATGCCTTCACGCACCAAAAGAATTTGACAATGGTCGGCCTTGATGTGACATTGCGGACGTTACTCACCAAAAAAGAAACAGCCGCTTGGCGCGCTTTGGGCACGGTTGCTGCCACAAAATATGCTGATTTAATGGATTTCTATATTGATGCCTATTACAATCTTGACATCGACAAGAAAGGCGCTGCCTTACACGACCCATTGGCAGTCGCTGTTGGGATTGACCCATCTTATGTGACGACGATGCCTTTAGCCATGCACGTGACGTATGATCGTGAAAGCGGTGATTATGGTCGTACAATTGGTGATAAAGAGAAACTCTTAGAACCAACCACAACTAAAGCCGCCATTCTGGTGGATACCGATCGTTTTGTCACTGATTTCCAACAACTCATGCTCAAGGTATTAGCTTAAACAAAAAAGTGTTGCAGTCATCCTGCAACACTTTTTTTATGCCCGAATTTGGCCATCGCCAAAGACTTCGTATTTGATTGTCGTCAAGGCTGACAACCCCATTGGTCCCCGCGCATGCAACTTCTGCGTTGAAATCCCAATCTCTGCCCCAAAACCAAATTCAAACCCATCAGTGAAGCGACTAGAAGCGTTTTGATAAACCACTGCCGCATCGACTTGGTTCATAAACGCCGCAATGTTATCAGGGTCTTGGCTAATGATGGTCTCTGAATGATGCGTCGTATGCGTGTTTATCCAATCAATCGCCGCCGTAACGTCCGGCACAATCTTAATGCCCATCACCAAATCATTATATTCCGTATCCCAGTCAGCGTCACTGGCTGGGGTAAGGCGGCCATCAATCTCCAGACTGGCTTGATCACCGCGCAACGCCACCCGTGCAGCAATTAATGCATCCGCAATTTTTGGTAAAAATTCTTGGGCAATCGCTTCATGGATTAATAGTTTTTCAGCCGCGTTACAAACGGCTGGTTTTTGCGTTTTCGCATTATGAATAATCCGTAAAGCAACGGCTTGATCAGCAGAGGCATCCACAAAAATATGCGTGTTCCCCGCACCGGTTTCAATCACAGGGACGGTCGCATTGGCTACCACATAATCAATGAAGGCGGCTGAGCCCCGTGGAATCAAAACGTCAATGGCCTCACGCATATGTAGTAGCGTGTTAACTGATTCGTGGGTCGTATCTGTGATAAGTTGGATAATATCTGGGTTTAAGTTTTGATCAATCAGCACATCCCGTAAAATCGTGGCGAGCACTGTGTTACTGTGAATCGCTTCTTTACCACCACGCAAAATGACGGCATTGCCCGACTTCAAAGCTAAGGCAGCTGCATCCACGGTGACATTGGGCCGTGCTTCATAAATCATCGCCACCACGCCCAACGGCACAATTTTTTTCACAATCTTCAAACCCGCATGATTTTCCCATGTGTCATAAGGACCAGCGAGCGGATCTGGCAAGGTCGCGACAGCAGCCAACGATTCCGCAATCGCCGTTAAGGCATCTGAATCCAGTGTTAGTCGCTTTTGCATTGGCCGACTCAAACTCGCCCCATACGCGACCAAATCTTGTTGGTTAGCTGCGATAATTTCGTCTTGACGCATCAACAAGGCGGCACCCATATTTTTAAGTAAGGTGTTTCGAGTCGCCAAAGACAACCCCGCAACTTGTGCTGTGGCCTTTTTGGCCCGTTGCCCCATTTCTTGTACACTTAATGCCATGTCATTTACTCTCCCTTAAACAATGTGCCAACTGGCTCGCCCGCTAAGACTTCTAAAATCGTGGCCGGATTTTCACCATTAATCAGTACCATTTGTCGCCCATGTTGCAACAAGTAATCGGCTGCCACTAACTTAGTAGCCATCCCACCTGTCCCAAGCGTTGATGATCCTCGTGCACCGGCGCGTAGACTATCCGTCACCGCAGTTACCAACGGAATGGGTTGCGCGGTTGGGTCAACGTGCGGATTAGCCGTATACAGCGCATCGATATCACTTAAGACAATCAACGCATCAGCATTCGTCTCATGCGTTACCATGGCGGCCAGGCGGTCATTATCGCCAAATGAATGTTGATGATCCAATTCATCGACAGCGATCACATCATTTTCGTTAATAATTGGAATCACACGCTGCTGCAACATGGCCGCAATGGCATCGATGGTATGGCGCAACATTTGTTTGTTATGAAACACATCATAAGTCAACAGGACTTGACCCACGTGTTGCTGATAAAACGCAAAACTTTGATTATAAATCGCCATCAAATAACTTTGGCCAATCGCGGCTAAGGCCTGCTGGGCTGGAATTTCTGTTGGGCGTTTTGTTTGATGCATTTGTTTGAGCGCCACGCCAATGGCACCAGACGTGACTAAAATCACCTCATATCCGGTTTGTTCCAGTTGCGTTAAGGTCTGAGCTAACCGGTTAATAACAGGATATTTAATTTCACCGGCCGCATCGACAATACTACTCGTGCCCACTTTAACCACGACACGCCGCCACTGCTTAGCTATTGGCGCTTGATCAACCACTTCTGACATGCTGATTTTATCCTTTGTAAACTTATTTGTTGCTTTTATGACGATATCACATCATCATTATTTCCTCATTTAATCTCCATTATTATATCATGTTCATTAAGCTCTTTGATAAAAAACACCAGTCTATCGGCGATAGACTGGTGTTTTTTAAATTATTGATCATACTGAGCTAAGAAAGCTTGAATTTTATCACGATAGGCCTGTGGGTGATCGTGGAAACTTTGCACGTGCTTTGAACCAGAAGTGACCCAAAGCGCCTTCGGTACCTTGAGTGCCTCGTACAATGGATAGACCATTTTAGTTGGGACAAACGTATCCGCGTCGCCATGAATCAAGAACGTCGGCGTCTTGCTTTTAGCCACTTGCTTAAGCGGACTCGCCTCTGCATAAAAGTAACCGGCTCGTAACTTAGAAATACCGGAAACCACATTCACCAGCGGGAACCACGGTAAATGATACATTTCGCCAGCTTCATGTTTGATTTCTTCCAGTAAACTCGTGTACGACGAATCAGCAATCACGGCCTTGACTTGCTTAGGCAAGTCAGCCTCACCAGAAGTGGATAGGACCGTGGCCGCACCCATACTCATCCCATACATGACAATATCTGAATCCTGGCCATTACGGGCAATGATTTGGTTCAACCATTGAATATAATCACGCCGATCTAGCCAGCCATAGCCAATGATTTTACCTTGTGATTGCCCGTGCGCGCGGTTATCTGGAATTAACACGTTGTAACCTAATTCATGGAATAACTCACCATAAATCGCCATGGTCGTTTTATTATTATGCCAACCATGTGCCAAAATGGCCGTTTTATTGGTTTTTTGCGCCGCTGGCACATACCAAGCATCAAGCTTAAGCCCATCAGCAGTCGTTTCGTACCAAATTTGCTTGTCACGTGCTAAAAAATCATGTTCATAGCGATACAGTGGATCATCTTTTTGACGTAATGCATCCGGCTGGTTCGATTTTGGATCTCGCACTTGGGCGACGTGGAAAAAATATTGTCCGGCGACTACCAAAATCACAATCATCACCAATACAAAGCCGAGTAGCCATTTGACTAAGTTTTGCATAGTTGTTTACCCCTTAAAACAACAATTTTACACTACCGCTGACATCCCCGCAAACAATTTTTCTATTATTTTCACGTCATTTCATGATAATTTCTTCATCATGTTGCAATGTTTAAATGATAAAATGGTATACTTGAAAGAAAATCATAAAAGAGGTATTCACATGGTGTATTCACAGACATGGGATTTAGACAGTATTTATCCCGGCGGCATTACGTCTCCAGAACTGGCAAATAAGTACCAAACTGTTGCGCAAGATATTCAATTTTTTGCACAACAAGTCGCTCAAGCCCAGCCATCTGCCGAGACAATTGCTGACTTGTCTGATTTAGCACAAAAAATCGGTGCTGGTTTAGGGACGATTAGTATTTTTATTAATGGTTGGGCATCAGTTGATTACGGTAACAGCGCCTACGGCCCTCACTTTGACAAACTTGGGCAACTCTTTGTCGCTTTCGCGGCACCCATGAATCAATTTAAAAAGCTGCTATTACAACTTGATGACACTGAATTTGCAGCCGCTCTCGCAACCGAACGTTTGCGTCCCATTCAATTCTACCTCACCGAGCTACGCACCGATGCCAAGCGCTTACTAGATGATCACACCGAAGCCTTAATTAATCAATTTGATTTAGATGGACAACAAGCTTGGTCCCAACATTATGATACGATTTCGGCTGGTCTATTCCTAACTTATACGGATGCCGAAGATGGCCAAAAGCGACAAATTTCTGCTGGCCAAGCTTTGAACATGTTAGATGGTGAACCTAACAACGAAACACGTGCCAACATTATGGCGAGCTACGAAAAAATGTGGGCCAGTGCCGAAAATCTCACCGCTGATACGCTCAATCATTTAGCCGGTTTCCGTTTAACGAACCAAAAAGCCCATGGTTACCAGTCACATCTTGAACAACCACTCGAAATGAACCGCATGTCACAAGCCACTTTGGATGCGATGTGGGCCGTCGTAGATGCCAACAAGGCGATGTTTAAACCCTACTTTGAACGAAAGAAACAACTTTTGGGTCTTGAAAAACTCGGCTGGCAAGACCAAGTTGCGCCCTTAACGCATGTTGGTGATTACCAACCAACCGATGTGTCTTATGATGATGCCGCAGCTTTCATTATTGAACAATTCGGACAATTCTCACCTAAAATGGCTGATTTTGCCAAAATGGCTTTTGAGAAGCGTTGGATTGAAGCGGAAAATCGACCAGGCAAACAGCCTGGCGGTTACATGGAATCTGTGCCGGACTTACATGAATCACGTATTTTCTTAACATATACGGGTTCTGTTAATGATGCGGCAACAATTGCCCATGAGTTGGGACATGCCTTCCACTCGGCACAACTTGTTGACCTACCACTTTGGCGTGATGCCTATGCCATGAACGTGGCCGAAACGGCATCCACGTTTGCTGAACTCATTGTCAATGATGCTAACGTTCGCGGTGCAAAGTCTGATGCTGAAAAGCTGGTACTGTTAGATGCTAAAATGACCAATCCGATTGCGATGTTTTTAAATATCCATGCCCGCTTCCTATTTGAAGATGCTTTTTATACCGAACGTCAAAACGGGGTTGTGACGCCACAACGTTTGAACGAATTGATGGATGCTGCGCAAGAAGCTGCTTTTGATGGTATGTTAGATGTCCGCCATCCTCACTTCTGGTCATCAAAACTCCACTTCTTCATTGATTCTGTGCCATTCTATAACTTCCCTTATACCTTTGGCTATCTCTTCTCAGCGGGTATTTACGCACGTGCCCAACAAGATGGGGCTAATTTTGAAGACAAATACATCGCATTGCTACGGGACACAGCTAATATGACAGCTGAAGAACTTGCCAAAAAGCATCTCGATGTTGATTTGACACAACCTGACTTCTGGCAAGCGGGTGCTGACTTAATTCAACAAGATATCGATGAATTTCTGCAATTATCAGAACAATTCGTTTAAAAAAAGAGCCTTATGGCTCTTTTTTTGTGGTGATTTGTTGCCAAAACGCCAGTGTTGCTGCAATATTTTGGCTCTGACTAATCATACTAATTACTGCCGCACCATCAACACCAGTGGCTAAGACAGCCGCTAAATTATCTGTTTGAATCCCACCAATGGCCACACTCGGCCATTGACTTGTCGCCACTAATGTCTGTAATCCCGTAACGCCAATAACTGGTTTCGCATCAGCCTTACTAGTTGTTGGATAAACCGGCCCAATCCCGATATGATCAATACCGGCTAGGTGCGCAATTCGGGCATATTCTTGCTGATTGGATACCGAAATACCAACCACAAGGTTACCGGCAGTTTGGATATTTTCGGCTGGCTCGCCATCTCCCTGACCAAAATGCACCCCATCCGCATGAACGGCATGCGCCAAAGCCACATCATCATCGATGATTAACGGTACACCGTATTGCTGGGTTAAATCACGTACCTGCTGTGCCACCCGTAATTTATCATTCCCCGTCAAAGCACCGGGCCCTTTTTCCCGATATTGAAACAGCGTAATGCCTGATTGTAGTGCTTGGGTCAACACATCAAAAAAAGCTGTCTCATTAGCCACGTCTTGTGTGCCACAGACAAAATAGCGTGCTAATACTGCTGGATCAAATCTCATCGTACACCTCCGGCTGATTTTCAGGCGTCACTTTTGGAAAATGATTCAATGGCCCATGCCCATGACCGACCGCAATACCATCGCGAATTGTGGCATCGACATACGCTTTGGCATGCATAATCGCTGTTTTCAGCGTGACGCCCAACCCTAGTTGGGCAGTAATTGCTGCTGAAATTGTATCGCCAGTACCATGGGTTCTAGGCGTATCAAATCGTGTTGTTTGCAACCAAAAATGTTCGCCATTTTCTAAGCGCACATAATCTGTCACCACGCGTGCATTGCCATGGCCACCTTTGATTAAAATATTTTTCGTCCCAAAACTGTGCAACCTGTCAGCTGCTGCCATGATGTCACTCGGCGATTGAATTGTGAGACCGGTTAAGACCTCAGCTTCAGGAATATTTGGGGTAATTAACGTGGCTAACGGCATCAATGTCGTCCGTACAGTTGCCACAGCTTCATCCGACAGTAACTGGGCACCACCTTTAGCCACCATCACGGGATCTAAAATTAATGGCCCAAAATTAAATTGCTGCAGTCCTTGTGCGACTGTTTTAACCGTGGCTGCATCACCGAGCATCCCTGTTTTTACCGCGCGAATTGCCAAATCGTCTGCTACCGATTGGAGTTGCGCCATCACCATGTCAGGGGGTAGCATGTGCACGTGTTGGACACCCAATGTATTTTGAGCAGTCACGGATACGACAACATTCGCACCATAAATGCCGTGGGCCGCAAATGTATTTAAATCAGCGGTCATACCCGCGCCACCGCTAGAATCAGTGCCTGCAATTGTCATGACTTGTGGAGTTTCATTAACCATTTTTTACCTCTTGTGCCATAAATGTTTCTAATGCTTCTGCTGTTAATAAGTAGAGTTCATCTAAGACCTGATTGGCAAAATAACCAGGAGTCGTAACTTTTTTTGCGGCCTGTACGCCAGCTAATTTCATCATCGCCATGGCCCGCACCGTATTGGTGACTGAGACTTCATCGCCGTTAAAAGCACCAATCAAAGCAGACAGCGCATCGCCCGTTCCCACATTTGTGGCCAATAACGGGACATCGACGGCAATCGTTTGCGTTGTCATCCCATCACTCACCACATCCGTGGCGCCACTCATCGCAATAATAGCACCAGTTTTCTTGGCAGCCTGCTGTGCAATCGTGAGCAAATCCCCCTCACCAGTAGCATCAATGCCATGACTGGCAAAATCAATGCCGGCAAACCAGGCAATTTCCGCTGCATTACCGCGAATAATATCAATTTTGGCATCTGCCATCACCGCTTTAACAGGCACACTACGTGATGGTATCCCAACCGCCACTGGATCCAAGACCACAACTTTTTTAGCTTGGTTAGCCAATTGCGCTAATTTAATGGTTTCCAGTAATTCCGCTCGACGCCAAGTGCCTGTATTAATCACCACGGCATCACTGACGCCCACTAAATCTGGAAATTCAGCAATTTCGCGGGCCATAATTGGTGAACCACCAACCACATTGACAACGTTGGCCACAAATTGGGGTGTTACATAGTTAGCATAGTTAAATACTAAAGGCGATGTTGTTTTTAAAGTTTTTAAATCCATGATTAACCTCGTTCATTTTGTTTAGAAACGATCCATTAAACGACCCAACAAACCAGTTTTTTGGGTCACTTTTAAGAATAAGTAGCCTAACACAGCCCCGAAGGTTGCGGCCGGCATAAAGAAAGGGATATAGAAGAAAAGGCTTGGCACATGAGCATGGTATAGCACATTCATCAGTGGTACGGCAACTATCGCTGAAATCACCCCAGTCCCAATCACTTCACCAATCACCGCCGCGCTATACTTGCCAGTCCAGCGATATAAAAAACCGGCCAAGCCCGCACCAATCACCGCACCAACAATTGCCAAAATCGGACGTCCTGCTAAAATCATCCGCAAGCTGCCGGTCAAAAAAGCCACGGCAATCGCATACCAAGGGCCTAACAACACCGCTGTGATGACATTAAAAAAATGTTGAAACGGTGCCATATTGGGGAGCACCACGACACTAGATGTCGCAAATGATAAGGCTGTTAGCACGCCTGCTAACGCCATTTTTCGTACGGTTCGCCGAGAACCAAGCCCTGCTGTTGTCGTTGTTGCCACAATCGTCTCCTCTGCTGAACTGGGGTTGCTAACCGAGAAAAATAAAAAACCGTCACCTTTTTTCGCACAGGAAAAACAGGTGACGGTCATAAAAGTATGGTTTAACCCACTTATTAGTCTTCATCAATGAATCTCCCTTCGCGCGCATTACCGCGATCAGGTTCAATGGGTATTTCTCAGCCAACTTGGCACCCCAGATCGTGTTATTTAGTTATGACATCATTTTAGCGTAGAAATTTAGGGATTGCAAGCAACGGTTTTAAACGCTTTGCGTTTGATTGTTGTTATCATCTTTTTTATGCATCAATGAGAGATGATCTTCTGACAGCACATGGGCGTAAGTCGTCGTATAAGCATTGCGCATCAACCGTTGCATTTGCTTATAAGTATCACTTTCCAAAAATTCAACAAGTGCTTCTTGAGTTGGCCAAAAAGTCCATAACATATACTCAGACTTACCATCCGCACTTTGTGCCAAAATGGCATTGGCTGACACCAATTGACCAATCAATTCATCGTTATGTTCCTTACTTTGGAACGCAATTTGATGGATAAAATTACCCTGCAATTCTCCATTAATGACGCGACTGTTAAAAGGCATTGGTCGCTTAAATTGCTGAACTAATGCCGGTTCGCCGACAATCAAAAGATTCGTGCCGGATAGTTGCGACACTTTCCCCAAATAAAAGAAATTTTGAGGATGCGCAGCCTGCATCTCTAATAATGTAGCTGGCGATTGTTCAGGTGCTAGAACTAAATTAATTTCCATGAGTATGGCTCCTTTAAATAACTTTTTTCGGTTCGTGGTGGCATGATCAGTTCGTGCTATTTGACCCCCATCTTTTCAACAATGATCAGTTGCACCCACCCGTCTGCTGCCAGGAGACGGGTATCCAGTATTGTCGATCAAATAGCACACTGTCATGCTGCCATTACTAATAACCATTGTACCCCTTCTGGGCGTTTCATGCTAAAATAAAATCATGACAAAACTACTAATTTTAGGGGCCAATGGCCAAATCGCAAAACTTGTGGTGCCGATGCTTGCCCATACCAATACCGAAACGATCTTAACCTCACTTCACGCACGGCCGGATCATGGCATTCAAGCCTTAGATGCCGTTAACGAAGATGCCCTCGTCACAGCGATGAAGGATGTGGACATCGTTTATGCCAATATTGGTGCTGAAGGCCGCCAAAAAGCAGCTGCAAATAGTGTGGTTAATGCCATGCACACTGCTGGTGTGCAGCGTTTGATTTGGGTGGCCACAATCGGTGTCCATAATGAACTACCCGATGACAAGCGTGATCTTTGGGCCAATCTACTCGGCACAACCGATAACGAAAACACCTATATGGGCGATCAAGCCGCTGCCGTTGCACGGATTATGTCGTCGGCACTCGATTATACGATTATTCGGCCTAATGAGCTACTTGATGATAACATCATGCAGACCATTCACGTGCAAACTGATCCCCACGAACAAATTGTTGGTGGCCCAATTACCCGTACAAGCGTTGCTGAATTTATCACGCAACTTATTTTACACCCTGATACTTATATCGCCCAATCCGTTGCAATTTCACAGCAATAAAAAAACACCTGAAAGTTATTTTCAGGTGTTTTATTTTGCATCTGGTTTCGCTTCAACATATTGCCAATAAGCATCAATGATTTTAGCTGATATTTTACCGTTCGTACCATCCAAGTAATTGTTCATCCCCGGAATGGCCATCGCAACAGCAAAAGGCTGACCGGGCACATAAGCGACCATCGATTCAGTAAACGTATCATGGCCGTTAGTCTTAGTTTCCGCTGTTCCTGTTTTAGCATAAACTTTTGGTACTAATTTATGCATGTCGGAACCACCCGTGTTCCAAGAATCCGACCCATTGGCAACACGATTCATCCCTTCTTTGATGATTGACCACTCACTTGGTGAGAGATTAACCTGGCCTTGAACGATCGGTGACGCTGTCCAAACTGTCTTGGCACGATCACTATTGGGCTGACTTTGCAAAATTGAACCAACCACATGTGGTTGTACTAAGTAACCGCCGTTAGCAATCGTTGCAACATAGCGGGCGAGTTGTAATGTCGTGTAAGTATCATATTGTCCAAATGACTCATACAAATATTTACCACGTGCTTCACCGGTAGTTGGGCCACGATAACCGGCCGTTTCCCCCGTAATGTCAATGCCAGTCTTAGTGCCTAGACCAAATTGAGCTAACCCATTACGTAACGTCTGGAAAGCATCCGCATGTAACGCTAATGGTGAGCCCGGACTATAAGTTTGACCACCAATCTTCATCCCCAACTGCACAAAGTACGTGTTGGATGACCGTTCTAGCGCAGTTTGTGCATCAATTGGAATGGCTTTTCCGCCACGGTTCCAGTAAGACGTAATTTCTGGGGTCCCAGCGATCTTAATGGCTTGGTCATTTAAGACCGTGTTGTTAGCTGAAATGACGCCCTTTTGGAAGGCTGTTGCGAGCACCGCTGGCTTTACCACCGACCCCATGACAATCCCACGATTAATGTTACCCAGGGGATTGGCTGTTTTCTTACCTGTCGCGGCATCACGATCAACCCCGGCCATGGCGTAAATTCCACCAGTATAGGGATTAATTACCGTGGCGTAAGCACCTTGCACATCACCGCCTGGTAAGTTATCTTCCAAAATCTTTTGGACTTCACTTTGGAAACGCGCATTAATTGTCAGCTTAATGTTATCCCCAGCTTGCCCATTATATTTAACTTGTGACGACTTCACTTGGCCATCACTATTTGTCGTGACCAACGTCTGAGAGGCTGATCCTTTCAGGATCGATTCATAATCCATCTCAAGACTTGAATTACCTACTGGTTCATTTTGTGAATAACCCTGCGCCAGCAAAGTATGCAAGCGGTTTTCTGGCAAACCAGTCGCTTCATTCGTCACTGTCCCAACAAGCGCTTTAAAGGCATCCCCTTCTGGGTATTGGCGTGTCCAACTCGTACCTAATTTAACCCCTGGGAACTCACTCAGACGTTCACCAATTTCGGCTAATTCCTGATTTGACACGTCAGATTCTTTAATGAAGGTGGTCGACAATGTGTAAGCCCCACTCATCCGTTGGAAAATCATCGCAGCGTTATCATCCACATTATCCGTCAAATGATGGGTGAGGACATAATTAACCATCAAATTATTCACTTCAGCAGGTGTCAGGGTTGCCCCTTTTTTAGCATTTGCCTTTGTGACTTGCTTGGCAACCTTTTGACTTTGTTTGTCATCAGCCAAGTAAAATTCCGCTTTGGCACGCTCACTCAAACGTTGCGTATCAACTGTTAAAAATCGACTTAACTTAATAGCGGTTTGCCGCATACTCGCTGCTGTAACAGACGTCCCACGAGTAAAGGTAATCGCCGCTTGTGCTTTATTACCAACAATCACGCGGCCAGTTGAATCGTAAAACATCCCACGCGGGACGTTACCTTTTTCAATCGTTTCATCACTACGATTGACTTCGCCTTGGTAGTAGGACCCTTGTTGAATCGTTAAAAACGCTAACTGGATGACTAAGGCAATCATCAACGTTAGCGCAATGCCTAATAATATATTTAAGCGTACTGGCAAGTTAGCACTGACGCTATTTTTTTTATCCCGATCTTCTAAATACGGATTTCGTTGCATATTTATCCCCAATTTAACAATAAACTACTTAAACTAGATTACCACAAATCCAGTTTTTGCGCTAAAAATATCCCGATAATTTGGTATATTAGTAATATGACGATTAAACGATTTTTTATTTCCCCAATCGCGTTAAGTTTTTGGTTCCCGGCCGTGATCATGCTGACTTATTATGCTTATCGCGGAATGGCACCTTTTGGTACAAACTCCATCTTAACGGTTGATCTGGGACAACAATATATTGACCAATTTGCTGCCTTTAAAACGGCTTTTTTGTCCCATCCAAGCAGCTTCTTTTATTCATTTAGTAACGGCCTTGGTGGCGATATGATTAGTGAATGGGCTTATTGTTTAATGAGCCCTTTTAATCTCATTTTTTTAGTCGTCCCCAACATCAACTTACCGGCAGCCATTTTAGGCGTCACCGTTCTGAAATTTGGCGCCGCTGGCCTCACCATGGCCTACTTGTTAGCCCGTTTAAACCTACAAAGAGGCTATTACGTGACGCTTTTTGCCGTCAACTATGCCCTGTCTGGTTGGTTTGTGGCCAATGATTTAAATCTCCTTTGGCTGGACGCGGCGATTTTGTTGCCATTGGTTATTCTCCAGCTTGAACGCCTATTTGTACAAGCCACTTGGTGGCGTTATGCACTACTGTTAGGCGCCACCATTATTTGTAACTACTATATTGGTTACATGATTGCTATTTTCCTTGTCCTTTATTTTTTCTGGCGCCTCACTTGGCCCCAACAAGTTCAGCCGCGCTGGCAAATTTTTAAACGCTTTGTTTACGGGAGCTTAACGGCTGGTGCCCTAAGCGCCTGGTTACTCTTACCCACAATTTATCAATTACGCATCGGTAAATCGCAGTATAACTCACCACTGACTTGGCGATTTGATAACAATCCACTACAGCTTGTTTTTAAACTCATTCCTGGCAGCTTTGATTTCGATCAAATGCAGACCGGTTTAGCAAACTTTTATGTGTCAGCATTCGTGTTGATTACTTTTATTACTTTTTTAACCACCAATTTATGGCACTGGCGCGTGAAAGTCGGCGGTTTTATCATCATCGCTTTCTTAATCGTGGCCACAACCTGGGCGCCGTTGACGTTACTCTTTCACGGGTTCCAGTACCCTGTTTGGTATCCTTACCGGTTTAGTTTCATTATTAGTTTTTTCATTATTTATCTTGCAGCGCTCTCATGGCAACCAACTTGGCAACCGCAAGCCGTCACGGTCGTTGGATACCTCGCTGTCATGATGGCAATTGTCAGTTACGCACTGATGTCAAATCAGCACGTTTCTTATATCAACCATCGCACCATCGCCATTTTCGCAGGGCTCTTCTTAATCACGCTAGCCCTATTGCTCTTCCAATCATCTGACCGTCTGCGCTTGCCCCTCTTATTTTTAGTAACCCTTGGCAGCCTCACTGTCAATGTCTATGCAACGCTCAATCATTTTTCTTATTTAACAAATACCGAATATCAACACGCCATTCAATCCCTACAAGGCGCCGATAAAATCCTAAAGCAAGACAAGGCTTGGTATCGTGTCGCCCAAACCTTTCAACGCACGCGCGGGGATGCCATGATGTTCAACTATAATAGCGGCGCCCATTTTAGTTCATCCATCTCAAAATCAACGCCAACATTCTTTGGCTATTTTGGTCAGCCAGATGGGGATAACTTTGTCAACTATAGTAACGGTAGCCTATTATCGGATGCTTTGTTAGGCATGAAATACGTCATTACCCCGAGTGCACAAACGCCAGGACAACCTGGTGATCCACAAAACTTGCGGATTGGTCACCGGCCAGATACCAGTTTTTACCATCTAAAAGCGCGCAATCAGACAACCGCTGTGTGGCAAAATTCCTACGCTCTGCCAGTTGCCTTTGCAGCAAACAACGCAGCGCTTTCAACAAAATTACTCACCAATAATCCAATGCAAAACCAAGCCAATTTATGGCAAAACTTGACTGGGGCAACAACATCGCCTTTGCAAGTTGCTAATTTTAATCAGGTTATTGGCCATAACATCACGACGCCACCAACGATCATTACCGACGCCGTCATTACCAAAAAGGATCCCACGCAACCTGCCAGCTTAGATTTGCAATTCACGCCGACAACCAATGACAGTTACTATCTAACAATTGGTAGCGGCCTGCAAATCAAAGATTTCGATTTGCTGCTCAATGGTCAAGTGATTAAACAATTCAGCTCCTATCGTCATACGATTGTGATTAACCTCGCCGCTAACGCTAAATCACAACCACAAACCGTCACTATTCGATTTAAACAAACGAAGTTCTTAGTGCTCAATAACGTGACCTTATACCATATTGATCAAAACCTATTCCAGCAACAAGCTGCCACATTGGCCAAGCAACCATTACACATCACGGCCTCTAGTCCACGTCAATTAACCGGTACTATCACGACAACAGCCGACCAACCCTTAATCATGACCACCATTCCAAAAGCGCCAGGTTGGCACATCACCCTTGATGGTCAACCCGTTAAACCCGCGCTAGTGGCTGATTACTTTATTGCCATTAAAACAACCCCTGGTCGGCATACCGTCACTTGGCGCTATACGCCGCCACTTTGGTGGCTAGGCGTTGCCATTTCCAGTGTCGCACTACTTGGGCTTATTTTCTCATTTGCCCGGCAAAAAAAGCTTGCAAGTTCAAAGCCTGCATGATATGCTCATTTTGCTTATTATTTGCGATAATGTCGCAAAATTGAAAGGAATTATTTTTTATGTCAGAAGAAAAAGTATTTCCAATGACAGCTGAGGGTCGTGAAAAGCTACAAGCTGAATTGGAAGATCTCATCTCAAATCAACGTCCTGAAATTACCAATCGTATCCAAATCGCCCGTTCATACGGTGACTTGTCTGAAAACTCTGAATATCAATCTGCCAAAGATGAACAAGCCTTCGTTGAAGGTCGTATCTTAACTTTGAAGAAGATGATTGAAAATGCTCAAATCATCGATCCAAATGCTACGGCTTCTGATGAAGTATCACTCGGTAAGACAGTAACCTTTAAGGAATTACCTGACGAAGAACCTGAAACATATGCGATTGTTGGGTCAACAGAATCAGATCCACTTGCTGGTAAGATTTCAAACGAATCAGCTATGGCTGTGGCCTTGCTTGGTAAAAAGGTTGGCGACAAAGTTGCTGTACCATTGCCAAGTGGTGACAGTATTGAAGTTGAAATTCTAAAAGTTGAAAAGTAATTACTTAAAAGACTAACGACAACATGTCGCTAGTCTTTTTTTGTGATCAAAAAAAACCAGACGCAGCTGGTTTTTAAGTATCTTATGCAAATTGGTTGATATTGCCGATGATGATTGCACCGATGACAACAAGAATTGTACCGACAATAATCATCTTCATTTGGTAGCTTGACTTCTTTTCACCAAGCAAGTAGATACCACCGAATGTTGCAACAATGATACCAAGTTGTGAGAACGTTGTGGCAATTGTTTGCCCAACGGCTGGGTTAGCGGCTGAGATGAACATAAAGATGTTACCTGTTGCCCAAACCAAACCAGTCAAAATATTCTTCCAAGTTGGCTTTTCAAACATTTGATCTGCTTCTTTCAAAACAAAGATCACAATCAAGAAAGCACCGATGACTTGACCGATGGCTTGTGGGCCAACGATTGCTGTCATATAGTCAACACCGTTATTCTTTGCCTTGATCGCATCTGAAATGTAACCAATCTTGTTCAAGAAGTTTGGCAAAACGAAGTAGAACATATAACCAGCAGTTGAAATAACCAGATAAACCAACCCTTTGGTCATGCTCTTTGTTGCGGCTTGTTGCGCTGCAACGTCTGACTTTTGTGCCTTATCACGGGCAGAAATCAAAGTTGCCCCGATCACCACGGCAACGATTGAGATAATACCAATCGCCCACATCTTACCTGTCTTCCAGTCGCCAAGGACCACAGCGGCCATCAAAGCGTTGGTGACAATTTGACCCGCAGTTGACAACGGAATGGCAAGTGACACACCCAAATCCTTAATTGCTAAGAATTGGCCGGCAGTTCCAACTGCCCAAACCAAACCAGAAAGAATCCCAACGATCCAAATTTGTGACCCCAAGTAAGCGTGGTTTGGCATCACGTAGAAAAACATTGTGGCCAAACCAAAGATCAACGCACCAAAAGTCATTCCCAGTGTTTGTTGACCGGCTGAGCCACCCATTTTAGTATTAACAAGGCCAACTGAGCCCCATGCTAGTGCTGGCACAAGCGCCAACAAAAGTGCTGCATTCATTTTTTAAATCGCTCCTTATTTCTGATCATGCATTGATTGCATAACATATTTACTAGAACTATTTTACACGAATGAAAACGTTTACACAAGTCTTTTTGTTACTTTTTGTAAACGTTTTCATTTTTTTATTTATTTTTCAACGTTTTCACACGTAATTATCATAATAACTATCAGAACATTACCGTCTTATCAAACTTTCAGCAATGAATATGACGTTATTGCCATAAATCGTCATCCACTCAAAAAAATAAAACTACCAAAATTTTGGTAGTTTTACTTATCAAAGCGTTGTAAATTCCATGTTTCAATCAAATTAATCAACAATTTTGTATAGTTGATGTCTGTTGCATAATGATCTTCATACAAGGCTTTTGCTGCTTCTTTATAATTTTTTGCTGCTAAGACGTCTTTAAACTGATCCGGATTCCAAGTATTACCGTTAACAATCGTTTCCGCATGTTCCTTCATACTGTCTTTCCAACTATCATACACTGCAAAACGTGCTTGTTCAGTTTGTGGCTTACCGTCGACATATTCAGTTGTATCCAAGACCACTGACTTGCCAGGCGTCGTATCCTGTGTCTTAACGCCGTAAAAGTTATTATACTTTGACGACAATTTTGAATTATCCCAGTTGGATTCATGGGCTGCTTGGGCAATTGAGATTGAAGCCAAAATGCCATATTGCTTAGCCAATTGCTGTGCATAAGGGGCAATCTTATTAATGAAAGCTAAGCGTCGTTCGAATTCACCCTTACCTGATGTTGCAATAAGCGCCATGACGTTTGGTGTTGCCATACCATTGGCCCGTAAGGTCTTATAGTAAGGCGTCATTGTCTTATTCGATGTTTCAAGCAAAACGCCAACAATATCATCAGCTGTCTTGGCTTGTCTTAAGTCAAAGGCTTGCGGATACACATAATCTAATAACTTGGCATCCTTCGTACTTGATTGCTTCACACCGCGTAGTAAGTCAGGGTATTTTTGGTACATCTTGTTGATTAATTGCTTGTCATTAAACGCTGTCAAGATGTCTTGGACTGAAACAGATTTCACCTGATCAGCTAAATTCACCGCAACTTCATCTGGTGTTTGCCCGACACTCACATAACCATAACCCTTTGGCAATATTGGTGCTGATGATGGGCCAGCCGCCATTTGATTAAAAATGAGTTGCATCGGTTGGGCCGGTGACAAACGGTACGTCCCTGCTTGTAGCTTTTCTGCCCCTTGTGACATAGCGTACTTATAGAATACCTTGCCGTCAGTAATTACCTTTTTATCTTGTAACGTTTGTCCCATCTGCAACGCCGTCGCGCCTGCCGGAATTTTGACTGTAATAAACGTTGTATCTTTAGGATCTAAGGCCGCGTACTTATCCGTAAACAATGCTTTAAGGGCAAACGCAACGCCTAATAGAATCAAAAGCAACGCCAACATCGCTACGAATCGTTTCACTGGTCCACGCTTTTTACGGCGAGGCCCATTACCATATACGTCATTAAATGGATTTTTGGGATCATACGATGCCTTATTTTGCGCCGCATCAAGTGCTTCAGCAGCTTGAATTTCGTGCTGATGCCGTTCTTTTCTCGATTCCATAATTCACCTTCTAAAAATGTCTTCAATATTAAAGCGACTAGCGTGCTGACACACTAGTCGACTTGTTTTATTCTATCATATTTCGTTTGACGAAAGATTAAAAGGAGATTACTTGAATAACTCCACATCGCGCGCAATCATTAATTCTTCGTTCGTCGGAATAACCAACGTTTTAACCCGAGCATCTTTGGCAGAAATATCAATTTCTTCGCCGCGTTTTTGGTTGGCCGCTTCATCCAAAGCCACCCCGAAATAGGCTAACTTATCGGCAATCATTTGACGAATTGGGGCTGAATTTTCACCAATACCCGCAGTAAAGACTAAGGCATCAACACCACCCATTTCGGCAATATATTGACCAACATATTTGACAATGCGATTCACGAATACTTTAATCGCTAATCGTGCGTGGTCATTGGTATCGTAAACTGCCAATAAGTCGCGCATATCAGACGAAATCGTTGATAATCCTAACAAGCCAGACTTTTTATTTAAGATGTTCAACATCTGGTCGTTTGTTAGACCTTCACGTTCTTGAATATAGTAAATCAACGACGTATCGACATCCCCAGACCGCGTAGCCATCGCCACACCAGCTAGTGGCGTGAAGCCCATTGACGTATCCAATGCTTTCCCATCTTTCACTGCCGTAATGGAATCGCCAGCACCTAAGTGCATCGTGATGACTTTCAAATCTTTAAGTGGTTGTCGTAACATGTCAGCCGCGCGATTGGCAACATAGCGATGCGATGTGCCGTGCGCACCGTATTTACGCGCACCATAACGTGTGTAATACTGATACGGTATCGCATATAAATAATTTTCTTCAGGCATCGTTTGATAAAAAGAAGTATCAAACACAGCAACTGAAACAGCATCTGGTAATAACTTTTGAAAGGCCCGAATGCCCATAGCATTCGCCGGATTGTGCAAAGGGGCATAATCCGCTAGACGATCAATCTTTTCCAAGACCGCCTTTGTCACTTTAACAGAATGATTAAACCACTCACCACCTGCCACGACACGGTGTCCAACACCAGTAATTTCATTGAAATCAACGATAATGCCCAAATCAGTTAATTTTTGTAGCATAAAGTTGATGGCTTGTTGATGATCTTTGATTGGCAAAACAGTTTCATATTTTCGTGTTTGCCCATCTTTCGAAATTGTAATATTGCTGTCATCCACCGACTGATCGTCCAAGCGTCCGCCTTGATTCATCGCTTTGGCGTCGTACTTAATCGTCACAATGGCATCATCCATGCCAATCCGCTCGATCAATCCTTGTGCAAGTACCTGTTCTGCCGGCATTTCTAATAATTGAAATTTCAATGAAGAACTACCAGCATTTACAGCCATTGTTTTAGCCATGATTAAATTTCTACCTGTCTTTCTTAAACGTGTACTGATCCGCGACATGTTTAAAATATCAGATATGGTAGTGTTTCGTTATGTAAACACTCTAATATTTAGTGTATTGTCACAACATCAGGCTTTGTTCTGCTCTTTATCCAGTTTAACCCAAGCTTTGATATCTTGCAAAAACTTCTGTAGCGCTTCAATATCTTTTAGTGGTGGGTATTGCCCCATTAACACTTCGCCATGACTGCCTACCCCATGTTTACGAAGTACAAGAATCGCCTTGGCAGCGCGTGGGTCTTTGAAGAAGGCTGCTGGTAATTGCAAAAATGCTTTAAGCTGTGCTTTTTGTGTCAAAAATTTCAACAGATCTTTTGCTTGGTCGCCCATCATGACATTGGCCGGTACAATCAAGTAGACCCAGCCATCATCAGTTGCAAATTCCAAGCTTTTTTCAATCAACAAATGGTGAACAAATGAGCGGTCATCTTGGTTACGTGTTTGATAACTTTCTGCTGGCTCTAATGGATAATAACCAACTGGTAAGTCAGCGATAACAGCCTTGGCCTTTGGCATTTCAGTCAATGCGACAACATCTGACTCATAAAAAGTCGTTGTCCCTTTGGTCAATAACTGATCAACCGCCGTTGCCAAGGCCAATTGTGTCTCATCGTTATCAATTCCAATACGCTTAACATCTAGGTCATTCATTTTCAAGACGTCATTGACAGTCTGCAATAAGTTCCCAGCACCGACTGTCATGTCCAGAATTGTATCCCCTGATTTAAGGTCTGCCGTTTGCAACAAAAAATCAGCCAACAAATAACCAATACCGTCAGGTGTAATTTGGAAATTAGTCTGCGTATGGTCATCCCGAGTGACTTTTAAGATTGCTAATTGCAACGTCTTTCGGAGATCAGCTGGCGACATACTGCGCCAGTCAAACGCCGCAATAAACTTTTCAATCTGTTCAGCAACTGCTGGGGTTGGCTTACCATCTTCAATGGCTACTTGCCCGTTTGCGACATCTTCTAAAAGTTCAATCAACGCATCTGTGAGACTGATGTCGGCATCCTCGGCTAAGACCTGTGAGTTTGTTGTTAAATCATCGAAATATTGTGCTATTTTATCTTGTGTCATAGCCCTATTTTAACGTGTTTTCATAAGGTTTTCAAGGCGCGTGCCTGAGCAACGCCCGTGTATAGATTGTTTGCCCCAAGCGAATACGAAGGTTATCATCTTGAACGGTTACGCTAGCGCCTGCTAAATTAAACGTGGTTTGCTGTGTTTTAGCATACAGGATACTTGCCTTAAATTGGATCGTGTCCAACTGTGCCATCACCGTCAATTGTTGACGCGTTTGTAATTGCGCATGCCAGGCAACGTTTTGTAACACCATTAGGCTGCCAAGGAGCGCCAAAATAATCAACGCTGAGCCAAAAACCGCCCCGAGTTGACGCTTAGTCACCCATCTGCGCACGTGGTAGGTAGAGAACTTCTGTTGCTTGCTGATGCTGTTGTCCTGATAATTCAAGTTGTACATATGCCGCATAATCTTTAACATGAAATGCTGTTACCTCGGAAATAAAAATAACTTGGCCGGCGCCCTCACCCGACAATTGCAGGCGATTTTTAACAATACTGAGTGTCATTTTTTTGCCATCATGACTTATCAGCTGTAATTCATGTGGCAAAATCCCCTTTAACGCGTATTTTTGTGTCGTGATTTGATAGATAGCTGCACGTAACGCCATATCTAAAGGCGGTTCATGCGACACACGAAAACAAGGTAACAGTAATTGAATCGTGACAAATAACAAACCAGTTACGCCCAACGCAATCAATGTTTCCAATATGGTAAACGCCGGTAATTTACGGTTGTTCATAGGTATGCCATGCTTTCATCGCCGCTAAGCGTTCTTGTTGGGCCATTTGATACCGTTTTTCTAAACGTTGTACCTGCTGTTTATATTGGGTTACTTGTTCATATTCTAATAAAAGTAACCCATTTAATAAGCCAAAGGTAACTAAAGCTTCACCAAGAATAAAGGCTGACCTACGACTGTGTAATACGATACGCCCCACCTCCTAAACTAAAAATAATTTTGATCACATGTTGACCATTACTGAGTGTCACTGTCGTCGGGGCAACATAACCTGTTGGTAAAATTTGGATTGTCTGTGTCTTGTCGTGATGATACCCTTTGGGATAGGCCAGTTGCGTATGATTAAAAACAATGCCATTTTCTCGAAAGCGAACCGTCCGCCGACATTGCTGTGTTTGCGCCGATATCCGTTCTTGTTGCCAACTTGATTTGAACGTCGCAGACCATTGTGACATATTTGGTGCTGACACTGGCATCCGACTACTGAGTAAAAATAAACCAGCCACAATCCCGAGTACAACCAGTGATTCGAGTAAGGTATAGCCTTTACTGATGTGCTTCATTATTATCAAGGCTGATGTGTAGTTCTTTCGCCTTTTGGACTTGCTTAGGCGATAAATAACCTGCAGCTACTAAGTCTGAATACGTCACAATTTTATCATCCGGATGCTCGTTAATATATAAATCAATTTGCGATTGCACGGTTGATACCATTGCGGTTGCATGAGTCGCAACCGCTTTTTTACGTTGCGTATTTAAATTGGGCAAGATCAGTAACATGAGTAAACTGATGATAAAAAGAACAATTGCTGTTTCAATTAATGTAAATCCTGGATGCTTACGTTTAAAAAATGTCATTGATATAAACCGCCAATCGTTTGGTACATGGGTAACAACATCGATAAATAGACCGCAATGATAGCAATGCCGATCACGCCAAAAAAGATAGGTTGCAACATGTCAATCAACCGATTCGTCCGTTGCATCACTTGATGATACTGTAACTTGGCATAATACGCGAGATAACCTGCAAGGCGTTTGGGTTCGTGACCACGAACAAAATAGCCTGCTAATGCCTGATTAAAGTAAGGTTGTTTAAGAATATATTCGGATAACGTACAGCCTGATTGTAAGGCTATATGCGCATCTTCAGCTAATAGAATCGCCAACTGCTGATTTTTCTGACCCTGAATACCACACATTTCTGCTAAAATTTCTGGTACCGTCAAACCATTAGCCAGTAACACGGCGAGTTGTTGCGCGACTTGATAAGTCACAATTGTTTTCACAATTGGTCCAATCAACCATAATCGTGATAACATTTTCAGTCGCTGACGTGCCGGCAACCGATGCCAATGCCAGATACCAAAACACAACGCCACGACAATCATGCCGAAGACATACCACATCACCTGCTGTGTTTCACCCGAATCTAACACTGCTGTATCTTGCCACTGTTGTAGAATCGGATATAAAAAAAGCTTCATACCAATCAGCATCAGTCCAAGCAATCCAATTAAAACGATTGGATATTGCAATACTTGCTTAATTTTTTGTTGCTGTTGTTGCACTTGGGCTAAATGCTGACCAATTGTGACCAATGTTTCAGACAAATTACCATGCTGATCCGCCAGCTTAATTTGTAAAAAAATTGCTTGTGAAACGGTTTGATCTAACACAACGTGCAACGGCACCCCTTGATTTAAACGCGCATTGACAGTTGCTAACCAAGTTGTCCATGGTGTGTGCGCAGCAGCAAGAATATCTAAACTATGCGCAATACTATAGCCTGACTGTAATAGCTCGCCAAGCTCTTGAAAAAACAACACTTGATGCTGACGTTTAAAGTTGCGTGAAGTGGTAATAATGTGCTTTGGAAATTTTATTGGTCGCCAATGCATGTGCTAATACCTCCTGCCACTGACTTGAAAACTTTGGGACTGTTTGTCCTTGTAGTACGCGCGCAATATCATCACTGCCTAAATGATCAATAATTGCCGCCTGTTGTTGCTGCGTGGTCGTGACCAGTCGCTGGTAAACGACATCTGTTAAAGCAACCGCTAATTGTGCCGGTTCAACGCCTAAGTCGCGTAGGCGTAAAATAACGTCACGTGCCGACATGGCATGAATCGTACTCAATACCAAGTGCCCACTTAAGGCAGCTCTGACTACGGCCGCAGCTGTTAATTGATCTCTAATTTCACCAACCAATAAAATTTCCGGTCGATGCCGTAAGGCCACTTTGATGAGATCCTCATAATGGATACCCGCATCGTCATTGACTTGTAGTTGCACAAATTTTGATTGCTGAATCTCAACTGGATCCTCAATGGTTAGGACTAACTTATCCTCTGCTAGCCGTTCAAGTAGCCGATAGAGTGTTGTCGTTTTGCCGGACCCAGTTGGACCAGCAATTAAAAACAAGCCGGCACTCGGCATATGCTGATAAAGCTGTTCAAATTGCGTTGCTGCTAACCAGTTCTGTCGCTGATCTTTTTGATAAATCAGTCGTAATACCAAGGTTTCGCGATTGAGAAAGTCACCGACTGTCGAGACACGAATCCAAATATCCTTGTGGCTAAACCGCCCAAGTTGCGGGCGCCGACGCTCAGAGATGTTCATCTTGGCACGATATTTCACCGCAGCAATCATCTGTTGGGCAGCAACCGTAGTCAATGTGACATGCTGTGTCGCACGGCCATCAATATGAAATTTAACGCTATAGTGCGTTTCGGAAAGTGGTAATAGATAAATATCATTGGCATGGTTTGCAATGGCTGCTTCTAAAATAGTCTCCATATTACTCCCTCTGTCACATCATTATGATACGCAGACACCGATATTTGCTCACAAAAAAAGCACTCAATCCTTGAGTGCTTAAATCATTATTCACCTAAACGCGCACGGAATGCTTGCGTTTCTGCTTCATAGCCTGGCTTACCCAGTAAGGCAAACATGGCTGTCTTATAGGCTTCAACGCCAGGTTGGTTAAATGGATTAATGCCAAACAGATAACCTGATGCGCCCACTGCTAGTTCAAAGAAGTAAATCATGTAGCCCAACGTGTAGGCGTCTTGTGCAGGTAAGTGCACAGCCAAGTTAGGCACACCACCATCGACATGCGCTAAGATAACGCCTTGTGACGCCTTTGTGTTAACTTCATCAATGGTAATCCCTTCAAGATATTGCAAGCCATCATTGTTATCTGCTTCGCGTGGCAAATCCAAATTTGAAACAGGATTATCAAGCTTAACAACTGTTTCAAACAAGTCACGACGACCTTCTTGAATATATTGACCAAGTGAATGTAAGTCAGTTGAATAATTGGCTGATGAGGGATAAATACCCTTTTGGTTCTTACCTTCTGATTCACCCATCAATTGCTTCCACCATTCAGATAGATATTGCATTGAAGGTTCCCAGTTAATTAAAAGTTCTGTTGTATAACCCTTATCATACAAAATACGACGGGCAGCGGCATACTTATAAGCCGCGTTTTTATTCAAATCAGCATCTGAGTAAGCCTCTTGCGCATCCTTGGCCCCCGCCATCAATGCATCAATGTCAGCACCGCTAGCAGCAATTGGCAATAGGCCGACAGCCGTCAAGACTGAGAAACGCCCACCGACACCATCTGGAATCGTGAAAGTTTCATAGCCAGCTGCCACAGCTTCGTCATGCAGTGCCCCACGATTAGCATCAGTCGTGGCATAAATACGTTGCTTAGCAGCCTCAGCACCATACTTCTTTTCAAGTAATTGCTTGAACACACGGAAGGCAATTGAAGGTTCTGTTGTTGTCCCAGACTTTGAAATGGCATTCACTGAGAAGTCTTGGTCCCCAATGACACGTACCAAATCGTTAAGGTATGCGGCTGACGTTGAGTTACCGGCAAAGTAAATCTTGACACCTTGACGTTGGTCATCTGGTAATTCATTGTTAAACATTGGATTCAAGAAATCCACTGCCATCTTAGCCCCAAGATATGAGCCACCAATACCAATGACAACAAGAATCTTTGACTCGCTTTGAATGCGTTTTGCGGCTGCTTTAATCCGCGCAAATTCTGCCTTGTCATAGTCGGTTGGCAATGTGAGCCAATCCGAATATTCAGCGCCTGCACCCGTCCGATTGCGTAGTTGTTGATCCGCCATCGTAATTAATGGTTGCATTTCAGAAAATTCGTGTTCGCCGACGAAATTTTCGATGTTTTTTGTATCAAGTGTGATGTGTGCCATAGCGTTAGCCAAGCGTCCCCATCAAAATAAGATGGCGGCGCATTTCCTCCTTAAAATTTGTTAAGCGCTTACAATTTTATTTTATCACAATTTTGATGCGGCTGCGTCATCAATAATAATGGTCACATCGGCATGCTCTTGTAGAATTGATGCCGGCAAAGCCTCAGTCACTGGGCCATTAACCATTGCTGCCACGGCCGCTGCCTTAGCTTCCCCAAAGGCTAGCAAAAGAATCTTTTTAGCCGACATGACTGACGCAATGCCCATTGAAATGGCTTGCGTCGGCACTGATGCCGGATTATCAAAGAACCGCGCATTAGCAGCGATTGTGGATTCAGTTAGATTCACCACGTGCGTCGTTGAATTAAACGGCGTCCCAGGTTCATTAAAGCCAATATGGCCATTTTGCCCTAAACCTAATAATTGTAAATCAATGGGATGTTGCGCAATGATGTCATCATAAGCCTTAGCGGCTTGTTCAATATCATCACTGGCACCATCTGGGATAAAAGTTTGCTTAAACGGCTTGTATTGAAACAAGTGTTGCTGCATAAAATAATGGTAACTTTGTGGGTCTTGTGGCGTCAAGCCAACGTACTCATCAAGATTAATTGCTGTCAAATCGGAAAAGTCCAGTGAACTATCCACAAACTTTTCGTATAATTTAATAGGCGTGGCGCCAGTTGCTAAGCCAAGTACCTGCGTGCCCTTGGCAAGTGCGTCTTCATAAATTTCAAACGCACGCTGTGCGCCAACATCTGGATTGTTTACTTTAATAATCCGCATCATACTCTCCTTATTGGTCTATACCACTTTGGTCTATACCAATATAATAACACACTTTTGCCATTTTGGAAATAGCTAATCACTATTTTTACCCAAATAAAAAACAGGTCAACAGACCTGTTGCTATACTTCCGGTGACGCTGTGGTTATATCCGTTTGTCGTAAAGGCAATGTCACGATAAAAGTTGTGAGTTCATCATCTGATGTGGCCCGCACCTGTCCATGGTGTTGTGCAATAATGCCTTTTACAATGGCTAAGCCAAGTCCCGTTCCACCCGTTTGACTATTCCGTGAACTTTCAACACGGTAGAAACGATCAAAAATATCGGTTAGCGCCTCACTTGGAATTTTGATACCATCATTAATAACACGAATTTCCACATCAGTTCCTTTAACTTGTGCCGTCAATTTGATAAATGTCGCGCCATCCCCATACTTAAAGGCGTTACTGATTAAATTCATCAATGCGCGTGCCAATTTATCGGAGTCTGCTTCTAAAACGATTAACTCCGGTTTCACAATTTGCGTTAACGCCACGTTATGTTCTTGTGCTTCAATTTCATAACTGGCAATTAACTGCGCAAATAAGTCACTCAAGCTTAAAGTCGTCAAGTTCAACACGGCATCATGCGCCTGTGTCTTGGAAAATTCAAACAAATCTTCCACTAACACTTTCATCTGATTAGATTTGCTATAGGCGGTGTGGATGTATTTGGCGCGATCGGCTTCACTTAATTGCTCACCATTCATTTCAACTAAACCGAGATACCCGATAATGGCTGTCAGTGGTGTTCTTAAATCATGCGAAATATTCGTAATCATTTCGTCTTTGGAACGTTCACTTTCTCGTTCCTCTTCACGAATTTTTTGTGTTTGTTTGGCGATGGTGTTGGTCACATCAATTAATGCTTGGGTTTTTGGTGCATACATGGCTTGCCAATCAATCAAGCGATCTGAATTTTCACTCGCGATTTGCTGCATATCATGAATCAGGCGTGTGAGACTTTCGACTTGTCGCATCCGCACATATTGCCAAATGATAATCACGACATCGCCAACACCAATCAATGACCACGTCCCCCATTGCCAGATCGTTGGGGCATTTTGTAAATCACCTTGCATCAGCATTGCTGCCGCAAAAATTGACCAACTAAAAAGCAGTAGTAACAAAGTTGTCACTACCGCATAATAGAGTTTTGTGCGATTGTGCTTTAAAAACAACGCCAATTTTTTCATTAATTTACTTCAATCTTATAGCCAACGCCCCAAACGGTTTGAATAACTTGATCTCCGTTCGTTGCTTCTTCAATCTTATCACGTAAGTGGGACACGTGAACCATGACCGTTTTTGCCGACACAACTGATTCTTGTTGCCAAACGCGTTCAAAAATATCATCTGCTGAAAAGACACGATTTGGGTGTGACGCCAAAAGATACAAAATGCCAAATTCTAACGCTGTTAAATTCACCAAATCGCCATCAGATGTCTTCACTTCGTGGCTATCTTTATTAATGATCAATGACCCAATATCTAAGACATCCGGTGTTTGATCTTGCACCGCATTTTCCGCACGACGCAAAAGTGATCGAACACGGGCCATCACTTCCAACGGATTAAATGGCTTCGTCACATAATCATCAGCGCCAGTAATCAAACCTTGAATCTTATCCATATCCCCTGACTTGGCAGACAACATCAAAATTGGGATTCGACTATCTTTACGGACTGTCTTGACCACTTCCAAACCATTCATATTTGGCATCATGACATCCAGAATCATCAACGCAATATCCGGATTGGTATTGAGCTTTGAAAGTGCTTCTTTACCATCAGTTGCCATGATAGGTTCATAGCCTTCATTTTTGAGATAAATTTCAAGTAATTCAGCAATTTCAATATCATCGTCGACAACTAAAATCTTCATCTTCGGCTCCTTCTACTTCTTAGTTTGGGCAGCCTCTAAACGGGCTTGCTGAGACAATAGGCTAATGGCTAAGAAGCCACCACCCTTTAGGCCAGCTTGTTGTCGATTCCAACGGAAAACACCATAAGCCACAGCCGCAACAACGATGTAAGCCACTGGTGGCAAAGTTGGATTAATCACTGGTGGTAACAAACCAAGGACGATGAAGCCAACAACCCAAGCCACTAACGCTAGGCCAAGATACAACCAACGTCGTGATCTTGGTTCCGCTGTTTGTGCTTTTGGATTAGGCGTTAACTTCAACACAACCGCCGTGTAAAGTGAGCCACCCATGAACGCAATCAACAAGAGTGAGACAATACCGGCCCCTTGACCACCTGCTTGCTTTGAAAAGAATAATGACAATCCAAAAACACCAGCAAATAACATCAAAATTGCCATTGACGTATCAAGTGCTAATTCCCAGAACTTATACTCATGCAACTTGCGCGCTGTTTGCTTTGGATCAAGGAACTGTACCACCGCTTGTGTAGGTGTCCCATACAATTGCGCAGCCGTTGTCCCAGTTCGTTGTGCTTCAAGTAATTTTTCAGTGACTTCATTTGTCACTGATTCAATTTTTTCAGGCGACAATTGGCCGTTTTGGGCCAATAGCTTTTTAAAGTGAAATATAAAATCTTCATTTTTTTTCGTTAGTCGCTGTTTTTCTTCTGACATTTTTGCTTCCTCCGGCAATTATGTACGCGGCATCCCGCCGCTTCATCACGTCAGGCCGTGATGCTTACACGTTAAATCTAAATTCGATAATGTCGCCATCATTGACAACATATTCTTTACCTTCTGAACGCAACTTACCCGCTTCTTTCACCGCTTTAACTGAACCCAAAGCATCCAGGTCATCAAAAGCGATTGTTTCGGCACGAATAAAGCCACGTTCAAAGTCGGAATGGATTACACCCGCAGTTTGTGGTGCCTTCATCCCTGCTTTAAACGTCCATGCGCGTGTTTCCTTACCACCAGCAGTAAAGAATGTCCGCAAGTCCAACAAATGATAGGCAGCCCGAATCAACTTGTTCAAGCCAGGTTCTGTGACCCCAGCCATTTCTAAGAATTCAGCCTTATCTTCATCAGCTAATTGGGCAATTTCTTCTTCTGCACTAGCTGACAAACCAATCACATCTGCGCCTTCACTTGCCGCAAAGGCTTTAATGTCATTAAAGTACTTTGAACCTTCTGGATCAGCCATGTCGTCTTCTGCTAAGTTGGCAACATACAAGACAGGTTTTGTTGTTAATAGGAATAACCCTTTGACGATTTTTTGTTCATCATCATTAAACGTGATTGAGCGGACTGACTTACCGGCTTCTAACACGGGCTTGATTTTTTCCAACACGGCAAATTCCGCTTTGGCATCTTTATCTTGCCCTTTGGCGGCACGCGCAACTTTTGCGTAGCGCTTTTCCACTGTTTCCAAATCAGCCAAGATCAACTCGGTGTTAATGGTATCAATGTCGTCTAATGGATTAACTACCCCATTAACGTGAATAATATCATCGCCATCAAACGCACGCACCACGTGCACAATGGCGTTCACTTGACGAATATTTTCTAAGAACTTGTTACCCAAGCCTTCACCTTGTGAAGCCCCTTTTACAATACCAGCAATATCAGTGAATTCAAACGTTGTTGGAATGATCTTATCAGCAGGCACGAGTTCTTGAATCCGTGCTAAACGATCATCTGGGACTTCAACCATCCCTACGTTAGGTTCAATCGTGGCAAAGGGATAGTTCGCCATTTCAGCGCCCGCTTTAGTGATTGCATTAAAAAGTGTTGATTTGCCGACGTTTGGTAAGCCGACGATTCCAGCAGTAAGTGCCATATCTTAAGTATGTGACAAAGATACCCACGTCATCGTTAGCATCTTTGGAGCACGTTTCCTTTCTTAATCAAACCCATTACATCTCAGCATCTGCTGAGTGTAAAATTTTCTTTAAACGTTTATTGAAGTCAAAGCGTGACATCATAATGCCACGGCCACACTGCGTGCAGCTTAACTTAATATCCGCACCTACGCGGGTAATACGCCAAGCATTAGCACCGCAAGCGTGTGGCTTTTTCATTTCAACAATGTCATTTAACTTGTAGTCTAATGGTTGCACCATATTACTCGACCTCAATGTCTAATAAATCTAAAATGCGATTCAAATCATCGTTAGAAACATAGTTAATTTCAATTTTCCCGTTACCTTTAGCACCGGCATTGACTTTAACTTTTGTCCCAAATTTTTCTTCTAATTGTGAGGCAATGGCCACCACATAAGGTGACACAACCTTTTCTGGTTTGTCACTAGCGCCCGCATTCATTTGCTTCACGAGCGCTTCAACTTGGCGAACACTTAATTGTCGTGCCACAACAAGCGCAGCGGTTTTTTCAATTTGTGACTTCGCTTTCAAGCCCAAAATGGCCCGCGCTTGTCCCATTGATAGGTCACCGGCTTGCACCAAATCTTGAACTGACGTTGGTAAATTCAACAATCTGACGGCATTGGCCACAGTTGTCCGTTCTTTACCAACCTTTTCAGCGACTTGAGCTTGGGTTAATTGCAGCTGCGTCATTAATGCTTGGTAAGCTTGCGCTTCTTCAATCGCATCCAAATCATCGCGCTGCAAGTTTTCAATTAAAGCCACTGCCGCCATCGTCTCGTCATCAACTGTCCGAACAATGGCGCTAATTGTCGTTAGGCCGGCCAACTTTGAAGCCCGCACCCGTCGTTCACCCGCAATAATTTGGTATTCGCGTCCCGAACGGCGCACAATGATTGGTGTCAGCACCCCTGAAGCCTTAATCGACTTGGCGAGTTCGTTTAACTTAGCCGCATCAAAATGATGCCGTGGCTGAAACGGATTAGGGGTAATTTTATCTAATGCCAGCCGTTCAACTTGCTCAGTATCACTCGCCTTTTTTGTCACTGACTTGGTATGTTCTAAAGCTTCTTCCGTTACATTGTTGGCATTAAACAAGCCACCAAGCCCTTTTCCCAGACCACCTTTTTTAGTTGCCATATTGCTTCAAGACCTCCTGTGCCAGTTCTGTATAGACTTGTGCACCAACTGAGCGTGGATCGAAATCAATAATTGCTTGGCCATATGATGGCGCCTCACTCAACCGCACCGTGCGTGGAATCACGGTCTCATAGACCTTATCACCAAAATAATTACGCACTTCTTCGGCAACTTGCTTGGCTAAATTCGTCCGACCGTCATACATTGTCAACAAGATACCCGCAATATCTAAGTCCGGATTAAACTGCTGACGCACCAGTTCGATGGTGTTGAGCAATTGCCCCAAACCTTCTAAGGCATAAAATTCCGTTTGCACGGGGATCAAAATTGCATCTGCTGCTGTGAAAGCATTAACCGTTAGTAACCCTAAAGCTGGTGGATTATCAATCAAAATGAAATCATAGTCATCAGCCACAGTGGCAAGTGCTGCTTTGAGGCGATATTCACGTTCTTTTTTATCAGCTAGTTCAATCTCAGCACCTGACAATTGAATCGTTGCTGGCACCAAATCATAGTTATCCGTTGGCACAATCACTTCGTGTAACGGCGCACCATCAACAATGACATCATAACTATCACGTTCAAGTTCTGATTTATCAATACCTGAACCACTGGTTGCGTTCCCTTGCGCATCAATATCCACAAGTAAAACACGTTGTCCGGCCTGGGCAAGCGCTGCACCTAAGTTTACACTCGTCGTCGTTTTGCCGACGCCACCTTTTTGGTTGGCTAATGCGATTATTTGTGCCATTTGGTTTTGACGTCCTTTCTGTCAACACTAATTATTTGTTCCGATCGGCACGCATCGGCGCCAAGCGTTTTTAAGATTATCCAATCGGTTTTTTGCTAGGGGTACCAGCTTGTCGTGGATACTTCTTTGGTGTTTTTTTATTTTTATCAACAATTTGTACGTAGCGTGTATCGCCATTAGGCAAGGTGAATTCAAATGATTCACGTAACTGACCACCTAACGTGGCTAAGGCTTTTTGGCCATCCGCTAGTTCTTGCTCTGCAGCAGAACCCTTCATCACCAAGAATTCCCCACCAATTTTTACAAATGGCAAAGTATATTCGGCAAGCACACTCGTCCGTGCCACAGCCCGTGCCGTGGCGTAGTCAAATTGTTCACGATACTTTGGGTCTTGGCCAATATCTTCTGCACGGCCATGCACAATTGTCACGCCTGTTAAGCCCAGCGTTGTGACCACATCTTGCAAGAATTTCACACGCTTTTGCAACGCGTCAACCATGGTAATTTGCAAGTTTGGAAAGGCAATTTTAAGCGGTAGTGACGGGAAACCTGCCCCCGTACCCACATCAATCAGCGTCCCAGTCGTCTGCTGTAGGTCTTTCTCATATTGCGCCACCGTCAAAGAATCATAGAAGTGTTTTAAGTACACATCCTTTTTCTCTGTGATCGCCGTGAGATTCACATGCGCATTCGTGGCCACCAACATATCAAAGTATTGTTCAAATTGTTGGATTTGATTTTCAGTTAACTGGATACCAGCGTTTTTCAAAGCTGAAACAAACTCATCGACTGTCAATTTCTTACTCCGTTTTCAAGTTTTTGCAGCACGAAAAGCGCCAATTACAACTAATACTAGAATACCTGAAAAAAGCCTAATTTTCAAGCTTTCCAGCATTCACAGCCGCATCATTAATTTGCGCAATTTCTAATAAATACCACGCATTAAAGGCAGCCACATCAATGTCGGTCGCCACATGGACATTCGTGGTCGTATGGGTTCTCGCATGGCTATCTGCCACTGTCGCCCCGATGGCTGGTCCGTCAGTCACCACATCAACCCAATAGTCCTTAATTGTGTACTTTTCCGGCGAAAGTAAATAAAATAACGTGTTCACATCATGCATGGGCTTTCCTGTTGCCATGGAGCCATCCCCATAAGCATTAAACAACGCCGTTAGCATTTCACCCGTTTTATTCATTGTCGCAAGTGTTGCCATTGATTCAGCCGTCAGCAGCGCCTTTAGCGTCACGTCCAAACCAATCATCGTCACATCCAACCCACTATTGAACACGATTTTAGCTGCATCCGGATCCGTGAAAACATTAAATTCAGCAACAGACGTCATATTACCACCGGACAAACTGCCCCCCATCACCACAATGCGCGCAATTTTATCGGTTACTTCTGGATAGCTTTGCAGTAACATGGCAATATTTGTATAGGCGCCAACAGCGACCAAAGTGATTTTTTCATCACTCGCCAGCAACGTTGCCCGCATCGCCTCAACCGCTGATAAGGACACGGTTTTAGTCGATGGTTCGGCAAAGTGATACCCAGCCAAACCATCGACACCATGAATATTGGCCGCATCTTGATAGGCTTTCACAAGTGGCTTTGCCGCACCACGTGCAACCGCAACATCTGGCCGGTTAAAGAAATGGGTTAATTTTAGAACATTTTTGGTTGTTTTATCCACAGAGACGTTACCAGCAACGGCAGTGATTAATTTCACGTCAAAACGATCATCCGTTAACAGCACCGTGAGTGCCGCCGCATCATCAATCCCTGGATCTGTATCAAAAATTACCGGTATTTTATTTGTCATCGATCATGGGCGTGTTCGTCACGCCGCGCCTCCATTTTTTAACTTGATATCTTTCATTATAACAAACTCATCTCAAGCAAATGATTTGATTTTAACGGTATGAACTTGTACACTGTAAACAATCTAGGAAAGGGGGTCATAACTTTTGAGTCATACAGCAATGTATCGCGCAATTGTTTTGGCCGCTTAAAGGAAAAGCGGTCATTACGATTGCAGCAGCCATGTTAACAATTGGGTTAGCATGGTTTTTCTTTTCCTGAAAAAAGAACAGGTAGCGATAACGCAACCTGTTCTTTTTCATTTTTATTGGCGCACAGCCGTCTTGAAATCAAGTGGCACCCCTACCGCATGGTGGTAGAAGCCCTTGATATTTGGATTTACCAATTCTGGTTGTGCCTGATAATAAAGTGGGTTCAACAACGCTTGTTCATGGATAATTTTTTCCAATCCCAACTCATCAGCCGACCGTTGCTTATCATCAGTCGCATCAACGCCCTTAGCCTTGGCTAACAAGGCATCATAGGCCGGTGTGCTATTGTGATTATAGTTATTCGGGTTGTCAGTGGCGGCCAAATCCAAGAAGGTTGTTGGTTCAGCGTAATCAGCACCCCACTGCGTCAGCATGACTTGGAAGTTCTTATTGCTACCATCTTGCAAACGTTGCTTAAATGGCACAAACTTTTGGGTCACGGTCAAACCTGGTAACGTCTTGCTCCACTGGCCTTGCAAGTAGTTCACGACATCTTTGGCATTGGCCACACGGTCAGTGTCTGCTTCAATTTCCAATGTGACAGCGTTGACCCCAAGTTCAGCCAGCCCTTCCTTGAACAATTCGCGCGCCTTAGTTGGATTATATGCATAATCTTGCTTGGCATACGTTGCAAAATCTTCTCCGTTAGCTTGACTCAAACCCTTTGGTGTAAAGGAATTTGCTGCTGTTGACGTACCAGATAGCACTTGTGAGTTCAACTCAGAACGATTTGTCGCCAAATTCAACGCTTGTCGGATTTTAGCATTCGTCAAGGCTTTCACGCTGCCACTTTGGTTATAAGCTAAATAAACAGTTGTCGCTTGTGGCGTAACGCGATAGCCCTTATTGTTTTTGTTGGCCTGTGCTAACTGCGGCGTATTCACTAGCGCTGCATCTAGCTTACCAGTCTTGTACATTTGTACAGCCACTTCAGGTTTTTGAATGACCTGGAAATCAATTTCTGGTGTTTTAACGTTTTTGGCGTCCCAATAATGCTCATTCTTCACAAGCTTAAACTGGTTGTTCGTCCCTTGCCAACCTTCAAACTTATACGGGCCATTATACAAAGACTTGGCCGCAGTGGTGGCAAATTGCTTGCCCTGCTTTTCCACAAACTTTTGCTGCTGTGGGAAAAATGTTGGGAAGGTCAATAGACTTTCAAACTGCGGGAGCGGCTTTTCTAAGGTGACGGTCAAAACGTTGCCTTTAGCGCTAATGCCCAAAGTTTTCTTGTCAGCGTCACCGCTTTGGATTTTATCGGCATTTTTAATCCCACTATACAAATACGCATATTCCGACTTTGTTGCCGGATCGTTAGCGCGTTGCCAACCATAAACAAAATCATCTGCTGTCAATGCTGACCCATCTGACCACTTCAAGTCTGGTCGCAACGTGATGGTCCAGGTTTTACCATCAGCAGACGCCTTAACCGACTTGGCTTGTGCTGGTTGTGGCGTGCCGTTTTTATCAGCACGCATCAGACCTTCCCCAGCATTACCAACAATATCCATTGAATACTCATCCGTGACGGTTGCAGTATCTAGCCCGTTTAATGGTGTCGGTAGTGAAAAGTGTAATACCTGACGATCTTTTGTTTGTGATGTGCCCCAGAGACCTGCAGCACGCGTTCCTGCTAATGCAACGACGACAACTGCGCCACCCGCTGCAAATTTTTGCCAATTTTTCATACATCCTATTTCCTTATTACTTAATAAAACTAATTATAATCTAACCTAAATAATATGAAAAGCTCATTATTTTAAAAACAATACCACTTGTGCAACTTTTTAACGCTATGATAAAATGAAATTATTATTTGATTTAACTTGAAATATACTAACCTATTACTTTTAGGAAGCAAAAAAATAGGTGTGTAAGGTTTTATATGTTATATTGGATATCTAATAAATTTTTTACACTAAAGGTATGACATTTTATGCTCGGACAAGAATACAACATTATTGCAGAGTGGAGCCGTAACGCTTATAGCCAAGCTACCGGCGACACTTTACTGGAACACGTGCCTGCGCGCGTCCAACAACTGTGGGATGACTTTCATCAGGCCTATCATCTCTCAAACGCGGCTCAAATCTTAGAATTTGATCGTATTTTAACCGATTTCCAAACCAATCAATGGTCTGCTTAAACAGCAAAAAAGGCAATCTCATCAGCCAGTGCGTCGAAACGCTAGCTGATGAGATTGCCTTTTTATATTATTCAAATTGTGTATTGACCAATAACTGTTCATAATGTTGGTAAAGCACGGCATAGCGATTAATAATACTCTTCTCCCACGGCTTTGGTCGGCCACAAAAATGGAGAATGACTGTATTTTTCATCACCCACTGCATATCCACTTCGCCAAAACTCTTGGCATAATGCACAATGTTGTCACGCGTATCATAGTTCCAAACTTCCTCTGGAATTGGTAAAATATCTGCCCCGTATAGATAATTTAAGATATCTTGATCGGGTAAAATCAGTTCCCGACCGCGCGATGCAATGACATCAAAAATATCTTGCAAGCGCACCCGTTGACGCATTTTATCCAAATCCATCAACATCACACCGGAATTAAAATAGGCTTGACGCGTCCCGAGACGCACATGATTAATCGTTTGCGTAATACCCGTCAATCCCATGTGACTGGCGGCCGCCAACATATGCCCTGCCAGCGGCATGTCAAATAACGGTTTGATCGGGTTGATCACTAAAATATCTGGATCTAAATAAATGACCCGATGTAAAGTGTCCGGTAAATAATCCCCGCACAACAGCCGGAAATACATTTCTGGTGGATATTGTTTGAATTTAGCAGTAGGTGCTTCGGCCCACGCGGCAAGCGGTACCTTAATCGCGTGCAAGTTAAACCCCAACTGGTCAACAAAAGTCGCCAGCGCCTGCAAGACTGATGGCGTAATATTGGCATGCAACAACCAAATATCAAAGTGCTGCCCAGGATTGGTTTGTTTAATCGAAAATAGTAACACTTTTAACGGCTTCACATAGTGATCATCAACCGTCACGAGCAGGTCTATCGTTGCCTGCGTTGTCATCACTTCACTCATTTTTTCATCTCTCATATCTTATATTATACACATACTAACCAGCTACTTCATGATGATCAGGCAATTATAGTATAATAGAGCGTATTGGAGCGTAATCATGAATAAAATTTTAAAAGAACAATTTCTCATTGACAATCTTTCTGATGATCAAAAACATGTCATTGCCGACATGAACACCTACATTAAGCAACATTTAGCCGGCAAAGAACATGCCGTAGCAGTTATCCAAGGTGCTGCTGGTACCGGTAAATCCGTAGTCCTCATGCAACTCGTCAAACAATACATGACAGACAAACGGTTTAAAACAGCACTCGTTGTGAATCATCCTGAGCTGTATAAAGCCTACCAAGATATGGCCAAAGATTTTCCTGGTCTCAATCCCAAAGCCATCCGTCGACCAACGGCACTCATTAACGACGCCCAGAAAAATCACCGCCAATACGATGTGATTTTTGTCGACGAAGCCCATTTACTCTATTCAAAGTCTGAACCTTACGCACATTACCGTGGCAATAATCAGTTGACTGATTTAATGAATTTAGCCAAAGTCGTTGTCGTCGTTTACGATTTCAACCAAGTGTTCCAATCTAAAATGTATTGGTCACAAGAATTACTACGCAAAACGATTGGCCAACATCCTTATCGCCAATTCGATATGGATTTCCAGTATCGTATGGTAGCCAGCCAAGCCCAAGTGGACTGGATGGATCGCCTCACGGCACAGCAGTCACTGACACCCTTCCCCAAAGACAGCGATTTTGAATTTGAAGTGTTTGCTACGGCTGGCGAACTCTATGAAAAAATCAAGGCACAAAACAAAGCCGTTGGCCTAAGTCGCGTGGTCGCCACTTCTGGTTTCCCACGTATTGATGGGCGACACAACGTTGAAATGGATACCTTCTCCTTGCCTTGGGATGAATGGGATCCGCAACGCACGCACTGGGCAAAACGTGAATCATCCATTACCCAGGTTGGCACAATTTATACTTTGCAAGGCTTTGATTTGAATTATGTCGGCATGATTATTGGCCCATCCTTTGGTTATGATCCCAAAACCGATCAAATGACCATTATCCCAGAAAAATATTCCCACAAGGAAATTTTTAAGAAGCGCCAAGATATGCAATTTACGCCGGCACAATACCAAGATTTCATTGCTAATGTCTTAAACGTCCTCATCAAGCGTGGTAAGTACGGCCTTTACCTGACTGCTTACGATGACGCTTTGCGCAAGCGACTGTTAGAACTACAAAATTAATCACAACACGCCAACTTATTGGCGTGTTTTTTATGGCCTGTATTGCGACAAAAAAAGCTATCTCATTAAGAGATAGCTTTTTTAAGGATGCCGTCGGTGGGAGTCGAACCCACACGGTGTTGCCACCACTGGATTTTGAGTCCAGCGCGTCTGCCAATTCCGCCACAACGGCATGTATTCTTATGCTGTTTTTTCGTATCAAACAACTATATAAGAATACCAAGAATTAACAAATTCGTCAACCCTTTTTTTCAAATTTAATCTCAGATTTTTCTTGATCGTTGTGAAACACGTGATCAACGTGCTTGAGCGCGTTATCTAACAAAATCAAAATGTGCGAATCACTCAGACAATACAAAACCAAACGCCCTTGACGTTGCGTTGTCACCAGCTGCGCTTCACGCAATACCTTTAATTGATGTGACACGGCGGATTGTTCCATATCAAGCTGTGCCACAATTTCCGAAACGGTATACGAGCGTTCCTGCAACAATGCCAAAATGGTCAAACGTTGGCGATTGCCTAAGACTTTAAAAATTTTTTCTAGTTCAGTAATCGATTTCTTGTTCATACTCCTATTATAACAGGCTAAGCAAATGCTGGATGGTACCGGCATCAAATAAGACATAACTACCTAACAAAACATAAATAATCAATTGAATCCAATCACCATACTTGTTCATAAGACGATGAACTGGCGCAAAATCAGTAAACTTTTTAGCCAAATAGATCACAACCGTCAAAACGATGATGAAGATCACCAAAATAGCTGGTAAGTAGGCAAAATTAGCCATCGTAAAGTAAGGAATATAAAGCGCTAAGTTATCGGCACCACAAGTGACCGCCGTGAGTCCAATGACAGTCATCACAATTTTACGCTTATCTAGTCGCGCTAACTTTTCAGCGACCTCTTCCCCCTCATCCTTTGATGAGAAAAACTTTTGTAAGCCCATCGCAATTGGTACAAAGCCCAACAAACCCAGCACCCATTCTTCCGGCACGCGCTTTAGCAAGAGTGCAATCGCGACCGCCACAAACACCAGCAACGCATTCCCCAGATAAGCACCCCAAATAATGGCTTGTCGTTGCGGTTGCGTACGGAATTGCGCAAATAATAAGAGTAGTACCACGAAATAATCTGACGTGGTCCCAATATATGATGTTAAAGCCGTTAATAATGTTTCAACCATAAGGATCCCCCAATTTTTATATGAATTATTTTTCATATATTATAACATGAAATTTATTTCATGTGTTAAAAACAACGCTATTTTATACTGATTTAATCTCTCGACGTTATAGTATAGACAATCAAAAAACAAGTCATCTCAAACAACGACGCGTTTAGGAAGGTAGGTATTTGCCATGTTTGGCACCAGTTGATGGGTCCCATCAACGCACGAAACCCCGTACGGGTCACACTTCTCATCGAATAATCTCTCCCAAATATTCTTTTCTCTTAAATAAATCTCTCAAAAAAGACCCCAGCAGCCGCGTTAGGCTACTGGGGTTTCGTGTGTACAAAAAAATCGCCGATCGGCGATTTTTTTATTATATTACTTACGGGCTACCATTGATGAAATCTTGGCATGACGTGCGATATAAGCGGCTTGAGAACCTAATGATTCCCAGAACCCTTCACGCGAATGTGCGCCAACAATAATCAAGTCTGCCTGAACTTTTGGTGCCACGTCTTGCAACAGTACTTCACCAGCCTTGTCACCATCCGCAAAGATAGTTGTAACGTTTTCAGCGCCTTTTGACTTGGCATAAGCAGCATACTTGGCTAAATTAGCTTCGATCGTCGCACGACGTTCTTTAATGGCATCTAAGTGGAGGGCATCAATGGTTGATAGGTCATCCATTTCCAGCACTGAGGCAATAATCAAGTGCGCATCATCTTCACTTGCTTGATGAATAGCATTTGCCAGCGCAACATACCCTTGTTCAGACTCATCAACACCAACCAAAATGCGCTTAAATTGTATTGGTTCGATGTTTAGGTTTAATTCACTCATACAGTCTCTCCTTTTTTAACACACAATTAACGACTCATTACCTTTGTCACTAAGTCAATAATAATCTGAAGGTTTAAAATCGTCAAGACAGCAAAGATAATCCAACCTAAAATGGCCATCCAACGTGGGTTAGCAAACTCGCCCATAATTTTCTTTGATGACGTAAAGTAAATCAACGGTGCCATCGCAAATGGTAAGGCCAGTGACAAGAAGACTTGTGAATAAACCAGAAGTTGATCTAACTCAGCTTCAGCACCACCATATAACAACGTAAAGATAATTACTGGAATCAATGCTAAGCCACGCGTGATAACACGACGGATCCACATTGGAATACGCAACCGGATAAAGCCTTCCATGACAATTTCACCCGTTAGCGTCCCTGTGATTGTTGAGTTCTGACCAGAGGCCAGCAAGGCCACCGCAAACAATGTTGACAATACTGGTGACGCAACCGCCCCAGCAATGGCCTTATTGTCCAACGCATCATACATGGCACCAAACGTTCCCACCTGATCGGCATGGCCAAAGAACAAGGCTGCACCTAATACCAACAACAATGAGTTGATCACAAAGGCTAATGACAATTGAATGTTTGAATCCCACGTCATCAGACGGACGGCTTCTTTTAATTCACCTGGATTTTCACGATCAATTTTACGCGTTTGGGCAATTGATGAATGGAGGTATAAATTATGCGGCATAACGGTCGCACCAATAATACCAAGTGACATCAGCAATGGTGAATCGACGCCAGCTGGCCCATGGGTTGATACTGCTTGCAATTGTGGCAAATATCCGCCAAACATCGCCACAACATCTGGCTTTGATAAAATCACAAGATAAGCGAAAATCAATAAGATTGTCAAAATCAATGTCATGACAATCGCCTCAATCTTGCGGAAACCAAATTTCATCAGTAACAACAAGAGGAGGACATCAAAGGCCGTGGTCAGCACTGAGGCAATCATTGACCAGCCAAACAACAAGTGCAAGGCAATGGCTGCACCAATAACTTCGGCGATATCAGTTGCCATCAAGGCCAATTCCGTAATCACCCATAACGCATAACCACCCGCTTTATTTGTGCGGGCACGGGTGGCTTGTGCCAAGTCTTCTTGTTTAACCATCCCCAACTTACCCGCCATGTATTGCAACATCATGGCAATCAGTGAGGAAATCAAAACAATTGACAACAAAACGTAGTGGTACTGAGCACCACCATTAACAGATGTCACCCAGTTACCGGGATCCATATACCCAACGGCAACTAACGCACCTGGCCCCGAAAAGGCTAAAAGTTTGCGCCAAAATGAGCCGTCCTTTGGGGCTTCGATTGAACCATTTACATCGCCTAAACTGAGTTGCTCCTCAGTTGATTCGACGAAATGTTTCTTAGTGTTTGCTTGATCTTTTGTTGAATCTTGCATTCTACTTCTCCTTTGGATTTCTCTTCAGGACAAAAACATACGAATTCCGACTAAAGTACGCATTTAGTATTCACTTTTTTTGGCGCAGCTTAACCGTGAGCTAAACGCGTATTAAAGTGCTAAATATTTTTCATAAAGGGTTTCATTCAACTCAGTTGTTGAAAGCTTATGAAAGGTATCTAACTCGGCTATTTACGCCCTAATATATATTAAATATCCCACTTTTCCCCCTGTTCGTCAACACAATAAAAACGCCGGTCATGGCTCACCGACGTTTTTTTGACGTATCTTTGGCTAAAATGATAAACCTAACTTATAACAACTGGAACCGTAAGCCCTTTCATTAAATAATTACAGTTGTGTAACAAAGCGTCATTAGCGGCCTTTGATCCCTAAATTTTGCGTTATCCACGCCACGACATTAAAAAAAAGCCAACGCTGTTGGCTATACTGTCAGTGTATCAAAAAAGGTCGTGGCATCCCCAATGATTTGCGTGACGGGATAAGATGTCTCAATCGGTGTCAGATTAATGGCTAATATCGGTGTGCCAGCGGCAGCATACTGCAATAGCCCAGCAAAGGGATACACTTGAAAACTCGTCCCGACAATCACAATCAAATCAGCTTGGTTAACCCACGTCACAGCCTGATCAACCTCAAACGGCATTTCTTCATAAAACGTGATCCGTGGTCGCAGTAGCGCCCCATCAGCACGGTGCATACTTGTCAAATACTCAGCCACCGTTGCCGGTTGTTGGTCAACTGGCGCATAAATGTCATACAATGACCCATGAAATCGAATTAAGCGTGATGCTACCGTGTTGGCTTTCACATGTAAATCATCCACATTTTGGGTGATAATGCGTGCTTGGCCTTTTTGGGTGAATTGTGCCATTTTGTCATGGATGACGTTCGGGGCAGCATCTGGGAAATACATATTCTCTTTCATAAATTGATACTGCATTTCCGGTGCCACTTGAAACGCAGTCGCTGACAATAAGTATTCCGGTTGTAATGTATTACCTTGGTATAACCCATTTTTTGAGCGATAATCCGGAATCCCCGATGGTGTGGAAATACCCGCACCAGTCATGAAAACAATGTTTTTAGCCGTATCAAATTGTGCTTGAATTTCTGGTGTGACCAACATCTTGCTCACCCCTTAGCGCCGTTGAATGTATGGCAAAGCAAGCTTATGAAAGAGGTCACCGACTTTCATTTGATAAAGTGCTTTAAAGAATGTCGCTGAATCTTGATCATCTGGCTTTGACACAACAAAGCTATTTTGTGAATCGATTTTTCCCAAGCCAACATAGGCAGACTTCTTTGTTTGGAAATCAATCATTTCTGAATGATAAATCGTAAAGACTTGGCTGACCGGCAATGATAGTTGACGTTCAGATAGGACACTCATTAACGTGACATATTCCTTAGCGTTCACTGTTGGCTTACCCCAAGCTGTTAACACCTCATCGACACCACCAAATAGCGCTGTCATTTGACGCCGGATGTGCCGTGGTTGCTTTAAGTCAGCAGCTAGAATTGGTGCGACCAACTTGGTCGCCGCTGTATACGCCAATGGGTACAGCGTTGCCAATTCGGAAAAGTCTGCCCCACTCGCGTCAGCAAATACAAGAGCGTCCAGCAAAGCCAACAAGCGCCAGAGGCTTTCATCATCTAACTCGCCGTTTTCAACCGTTAATTCTGACTTCACACCAGCCAAATAAGCCCGTTGGGTCGCGTCAGTTATAATCCCTTTTTGTTGTAATTCACGATACGTAATGGCATGTACAACCGTTCGGTGCATCCGTGTGGCGATTTGAATGAGTTGCTGATCTAGTGCATCATCCTGGAACGTCAACGCAAAAAATAGTTGTGGTGTTACACCATTAAGCGTCAGTAACATTTTTAATAATTCATTACCAAATAGAAAATCGCTTTCGGTCCCTTCTGCCAATTCAATCAATAAACGATCTTCAAATAGTTCTTGTGACACGCGATCAATATGCAGTTCATCGGTCGCCGGACCACCGATACGCGTCATCACCGTCCCTGGATAAAGGTCATTGACCGCCGTTAATAATATTTGAATTTTTGGATTCATTTTCTCATCTCCCTTAGTAGGTTTGTTGCGACGGCTGCATCTACTTGTTCCGCCGCCTGTAATTGTGTAACCAAAGTGGCAATTTCATCGTCACGTGCGCCAACCTGCAAAGCTAGGGCGCGATAGTGCATTTTCATGTGGCCTTTTTGAATACCCCCATCCGCAATCGCTTTGAGTGCCGCCAAATTTTGAGCCAACCCAACGGCCAAAATAATGCCGCGCAGCTCATCAGCCGTTTGCGGTGCCACAATCGCTAAAGCCCGCTGGGCTTGTGGCATTGCCGAAATGGCACCACCAACAGTCCCAACCGAAATCGGCATCGTTAACCGCCCTTCCAAAAAGTCCCCAGCAATGGTCCAGGTCGTTAAGGCCTGATAGCGTCCGTTCTGACTGGCAAAAGCATGCCCAGCCGCTTCAACCGCGCGCCAATCATTACCTGTTGCCAGCGTCACCGCCCCGATACCATTAAATAAACCTTTATTTTCAGTTGTGGCGCGATAAACATCTTGATGACCAAATTGATTGAGTTGCACGAGCCGTTTTGCAACCGTGCGGCCGCCAATACTAGCAATCGGCACCCGTCCGGTCACCGTCACACATTGCGCCGTAGCGTAATTTGATAGAATAGCCCCGACAAACTGCGCCTGAAAATCTGCAAATAGCGCTTGCTCAGCTTCTAAAATTGTATTGACAATGTTAGCCCCCATGGCATCACGGGTATCAATTGTAAAATCGACACTCACACTTGTAGCCGACACTGCACGGGCGGTCACCGATAGTAACCCACCACCACGCCGGTAAATAGAGGGTTTCGCTTCTTGCGCAACGGTAAAAAACGCCGCTTGTTGACGCGCAACAAACGCTGCCAATTCATCATAAGCCACCCCAGAAAATAACAATTGGCCAATGAGTGCTGTTCGCTCTGGCAAACTCACCGCAACACCACCACCTTGATTCAGTAGCTTAGCGCCGTGATTAGCCGCGGCAATCACACTTGGTTCTTCTGTGGCCATTGGCACCGTCACATGTCGATCAGCAACGATAATATCTTTTAGTACCCCCATTGGTACACGAAAATCACTAATATAGTTTTCCACAATTTGTGCATTGGTCGTACTTTGATTATCACGCCACGCTTGCATGGCTTGTTCATCTAAATTCAAAGACGCCAAACGTTCATCTGGCGTCAATTCGTAATATTTTTTAGGCATTATTTTTCATCATTTCTGCAATTAACCCCTCACGCACACCACTTTCCGAAAAAATAACGCGTGGTGACTGTATCACCGTCATTAAATTTAACAAAGGCAATAGGCCACTGACAATAATATCAGCCCGTGATACTTCCAAACCAGCCATACGTTCCCGTTCTGGCCGACTCATTTGTCGTAAGCGGGAAAAGATTTGTTGTACTTTCTCAATCGACATATCAAACCCTTGTAATGTCGTCGTTGCTTGGTCAGACGACAATTTTTGACCCATCCGCGCCAGTGAGCGATTAGCCCCACCTAACAAGACGACTGGTTGCCCGACATACTTTTTCAGCCAAGATAATGTCTGATATTGGGATAAAATATCATCACATGCCGCGGTAATATTGGCTTGATCGATATCATTTGCCAAATGAAACTTTTCCGATAGCGTGACAGCCCCAAAAGGTAAACTAATGGCCGCTTTATCTTGACCAGCCGATACCCCAATTAATTCAACTGAAGCGCCACCCGTATCTAATATCACGGCATCTTGGATTGGTAACGTTGACACCACACCCAAATAATCATAGTAGGCTTCTTCTTCCCCCGTCAACACGCGAAAGTGGAGACCCGTTTCACGTTCAACACGTGCTAAGAATGCAGCTTGATTTTTCGCCACGCGAACAGCAGCCGTCGTAATGGCAATCACAGTTGGCGCAAATGGTGCATAGACCGATTGAAAATGTTTGAGTGCCGCAATCGTGCGCGCTATGGGCACTTCTTTTAAAATCTGCTCTGCTCCCATCCCCTGGGCAATGCGCGTATCTTGTTTTTCACGGATAATTTCCGTATACGTCCCATCTTCGTGTAGTGCTTCCACAACCATTCTGGCTGAATTACTACCGAGATCAACAATAGCTAAATAGCTCATGTGCCTATCCTAGATATAATTTATTACTTACTAGTATAACAAATAAGCCTATCAAACGGGCATTTAAGCATATTACAATCTCGTTATGAAGACGATTTGGCACAATATTAAAAACGACAGACCTTTATGATCTGTCGTTAGAGTAATGCTGATTGCTTATTCGTAGGATAACTGACGTAATGTTGACTGGTTTTCAACAAAATGTGCCCCGATTAAGCGACTGGCTGCAAAGATTAATAGACCGGTCAAAATGCTAGAAACTGTCACATCACTCAACCAATGCGCCCCAATTCGCACGCGGCTCAAGCCAGTCAAAATACCCATCGCAATCCCAAAAATCGTCATTTTCTTTTGTGCGGAAATGTTTTCTCGTGGGACAAACAAGGCCAAATATAAGAATAACCAACCCGACATTGTATGACCTGACGGGAATGAGTTATGACCATTGGCGCCATTCATATGATACCAAGGCGTAAATTCACTAAACGCGTGCCCAGAAACGGTGGTCATTTCGTAAGGTCGGAAGCGCCCCCACAACGTTTTCATTTCGCCGATCATTGTTTGCGCAATGAAGACCGTTGCAATGCCGACAACAGCCACAACAATCAGATAGTTCATATCGTCATCTGACTTTTTGTTCAGCCAATTGGCAAAGATCAGTGATAATGCCGCGGTCAAGATAATTGCCAACCCCCAACGTAACGCTTCGGGGTAATTTTGTACCGCTGCGGTATTGTTAGCAATCCCCATTGGGACACCTTTTTGAATATTATTTAACATTGAGAAAGTGTAACTTAGCGCATCTTGTAATAACGCTAGCATTTGGTTAAATGCCAAGATAAGCATACCGGCAGTCATGATGTACTTAATCACCACATCATCGATCCGGCGCCAAATAAACCACGCAATCACTTCAGCAGAAGTGAAAGTCACGACTTGTGCCCCTTGATCCGCATAGTTTTGGAACAAGTTACCAAAAATTGAGTTTTGATTCATGATCACTTGCGTCACATTTTTATCAAAAAATGTTGCGATTACTAATGATAACGCCCCGATACCTAACAAAACGAGCACCACCCGTTTTTCCGCCGGTGTCGTATGAAAAATATGCCGTTTGTTTCGTTCACCAAATTGAACGTCGTGGTGTTGTAAAGTATCCCCTGCTACCTGCATGAGCCATCTCCATTTCTTTTATTCAACACCTTTATTGTAACCAAGCATTATCGTTATTACGTCAGCAATATATCTAGAAGACGTAAAAAAACGATTACGTCTGTAATCGTTTTTTGTTTATTGCGGATCTAATGTTTCGTTAATCACGTTAAGATTTCGCTCAGCAATCCAGTAATCAGATGCGGGTACCGCACTCCCAAACTGCGTCCCAGTCTTTTTAGCTGGTAAGTCCAGTGATTGTCGTAATTTATTCGTCACACGTTGTTTCTCAGATTCAGGCACCATTTGGTAACTCACCCCAGCATACATGTCACCAACACCTTGCATATGTTCAGACACTTGATTTTTAGTTGCCGGCATATATTTCTTGGCCAGATTCATCAGATCATTGTAAGTCATATCGGTTTCAACGTTGGTTGCAATCGAGGCCATAAACTTATCGTTCAACAGCGTTGATACACTAGCTGACTTTTTCAGTAATGCTTGCAAAACGAGACGTTGCCGTAACTGGCGACCATAATCGCCTTGCGGATCATCATAACGCATCCGTGAAAATGACAAAGCGGCATTACCATCCATAGTGGTATAGGACTTGAAATTTTTACCGTCCTTAGCATATTCAAACTGTGACTTGCCCTTAAAGTATTTAAAGGTTTCAGGGGTTGTATCTGCTTCCGGCGTATAAGTAAAAGTCAATGGGGAGACCACTTGAACACCGCCAACTTGATCAATCAACTTTTCTAAACCACCCATGTTCACCAACACATAAAAGTCAATCGGCACGTTTAGATAGTTTTGCAAAGTCGTGATTGTCGCACCCACGCCAGCAATTGGAAAGGCTGCGTTTAACTTTTGTGGGAAAGTTGATTCTGCCCCAGCAATGGCGACCATAATATCACGTGGAATCGACATCATCGTCGTTGTTTTCGTCTTTGGGTTCACCGTAATGATCATCATGGAGTCAGTTAAGCCCGTACGATCTCGCTTTAACGCCCCAGTATCAGTCCCTAAGACAAGCATTGAAAACGGCTTTCCCGCTTTCAAGAGATCGGTGACATTACGTGCTTTAGTGACATCAACACTACGATACATTTTATCCACAGACTTGTGGACGTTACCCAAAATCATAGCAAAGACGATCCCACCAATAATTCCGAGTAACACCACCAGTCCCAATACCCAACGCCACCATTTACGGCGACGGCGTGGCTTTTTTGGTGGCTGCCCGCCACCACTTGGCATCTGTGGTGTTTGTTGCTGTTGTTCACGCCGTGCTGACCGGCTCATGATTTCATTGTCCATACTGGCCCCCAATTAAATATTTAATCATTATACCACTAAAAATTAAAGGGTTGACCAATAGCTGGTTTGAAGCCAACACCATCCGGTAAGTCAGCAATAAAACGTGTCACATCAGCTTTAATTTTTGGAAAAGTATCATAGTGGATTGGCAGCACGTGCGCCGCCGTTAAGAAACTCGCTGCAATCAAGGCATCATCTTGTGTCATTGTATAATAGCCGCCAATTGGTAAAAACGCCATATCAACCGGTTGCCGCAATGCCACCAGTTTCAAATCGGAATACAAGCCCGTATCACCTGCAAAATACAATAATTTGCCTTCAATAGTTAAGGCAAATCCTGCTGACATACTAGCATGTCCATCAGTTGTCACCGCATGCCAGGCTGGGTAAAATTTAACTTTAATGGTTGGGGTAAGTTGCACCTCACCGCCAAAATTCGGGGCAATAACCGGTAAATCATTAGTCGCCAAAAACTCATAGTGCGTATCTGCCAAGACAACAATTGTGGCCCCTGTACGTTGTGCAATCGCCAACGTGTCGCCGACATGATCTGCATGCGGATGGGTCACGATAATAAAATCAGCCGCCAGTGTCTCAACTAGTTCATCAGCGTGATTTAAAAAAGGATTTTGCGTGATAAACGGATCCACTAAGATAGTTGTGCCATCCGACACAATTCGTAATGCGGCATGTCCAAAATGTGTCAATTCCATAAAATTGCCTCCTCATACAGATAAAACCAATGATGTCATCGCGACTAATCTCAAAGCACTGTTTAACCGCGTCCTGTTAAACGCTTTAATAACCGATAAAGCCGGTATTTTGTGCCATTCACCGGTAAAATAAAGTCACCGACTAACTGACGCGCATGTCCAGCAAATGCTGTTTTAAAGCCTAACACACCATCAGAACCATCAAACCGACCTGAAATACCATAAAAATTATAAAGCGGTATGCCCTGTGCCACTGCCCGTTGGATCATCGCATCTTGAATCTGATACGGCGCATAATAATCCATATAAGCCTCATACGTGCCAGAATACAAGTAGGTCATTTCCTGTGGTTGCGCAATAAACAGTGCCCCAGCAACAACAACCGTTGCTTGACCAGCGGCTGCAAATTGTTGGTTGGCTTTTTCAACACGCTTAATGTGATGTTGCTTTTGATCATCAAATTCGGCAAATTGGCGCTTAAACTTATCTTGATGCGGGTATTTATCAATTTTTTCTTGAATTTTAGCTAACTTTTGATCCAACGCCGCAATCTTGGCGCTTTCTTCTGCTATGTAACGTTCAAAGTTCAATTCTGCAAAAATAAAGGTGGCATCGTCACCATAATTATCATAAATCGCTTCATAAAACGATAAGTCCTTATCGTGATAATGTAGCCGATCCGCCGTCGTTTGGGTTAATTGCTTAAACGCTGGTAACTCTTCCCGTGATAGTTCGCGCAATTGGATGCCAAACTGCTGATTTTTCTTTAAATAATATTGCGCGTTCTTCGTATAAGATTGGCGAATCGCCCGTTCATTATCTAAGCCAGCTAATGGTTTCACATATTCCCAAGTTGGTGACCCCGTCGTTGACATACCAAATTGGAATGGTTCGTGCGTGAAGCCCGCAGTCGTCATCATCGTTAAGAATTGATCATTTGTACTACCAATTAATTGCCCCTTATCATCCGTATTGGCATAAGTAACATTCGGACGCCAAATGATATAGAGCGCCCCTTGCTTTTTAGCAAAATGACGCACTGACCGGGCGAAAAATGCCAGCAACTCACGATCACTAAAGTCCATCAATGGCCCACGATCAAATAGATAGACCTGTCCAAAACGTGTCATTTCGGTGGTGACTAATGCCGCCGCAACGATTGTGTCGTCATCTTTAACACCCAACAAAAATGCGTCACGCTGGCGTTGACGCAAAAGGTGATATTGTAAAACAGATTGCGTATAGCTACCTAATGGCTGCTGTAATTCAAATTGGTTATATTCTTCTGGTGTTAGTGTTGTAAAAACTAATGTCATAAGACTATGATCCTCTACCTACTATTATACAAAAAAAAGACGCCGGCAAGGGCGTCTTTAATGATTTTATTAGTATTGACCAACGTTAGATACGGCAACAATTGTGCCACCAACAACACCAAAACCAACTGATGTTGCGCGTGGGTTAGTGACCCACATACGGTGACCTGGTGTACCATTTGTCATCATGCCTGTTTCGTTATACCAAGCACTAATTACTTGATTGAAACCAAAGCCAATGGCAACGACTTCACCATTTGTACGGAAGTGGTTTGTTGGCAAGCCACCATTTGCAACAGCGTTATAAGCACGTGATTGTGCTTGCGCTGACAAACCAGCATCCAAAGTTACTGGACGTAGTCCCAATGACGCACGCAATGCGTTCAATGAATTCAACATCGTTGCTGCAGCTGAGTTACCAGCTGTTGAAACTTGCGTTACTTGTGGTGCTGCTGGCGCTGGGGCTGCAGGAGCAGTTGTGCCACCATTAGCTTGATAAGCCAAGTATTCAGCAGCTGTCATAAAGCCATCACGGTTTGTATCAGCCGCTGCAATGTACTTCACATCATCAGGCACACTACCAGAAGCAGCTGGTTGGGCTGGCGCTGCTTGTTGTGTTTGCGCTGGCGCAGCTGGTTGAGCCGGCGCTGGTGTTGCTGCTGGGGCAGTTGCATCAGCAGACAACTTCAATACTTGACCAACCGCGATCAAGTTAATGTTTTGAATACCGTTAGCAGCAGCAAGTGCGGCAACTGATGTGCCGTTAGCAGCAGCGATACGGTTCAATGTGTCGCCAGCCTTCACTGTATAAGTCCCATTAGCAGATGCTGCTGGGGCTGAAGCTGCAGGTTGCGTTGCAGCCGGTTGGGCTGGCGCTGCAGCGTTAGCAGTCCCTTCAGTTTGTAATTGTTGCCCAACAAAAATCAAGTTAGGATTTGAAATACCGTTGGCCTTTGCTAAGGCATCAACAGTTGTGCCATTGGCACGCGCTAACTTTGATAATGTATCACCAGCTTGAACAGTAATTGTATCAGCATTGGCAGTTGCCACACCAGCAACAGCAAATGCACCGGCAGCAACAGCAGATTTAAGCATAGTAGATGTTTTCATAATATAGGTAACTCCTTAAAAGTTAAAGACTTGATTAAGTATCATTGTTTGAGGTCTTCTCGACAATGATAAGTGTACCAAATTAGCATAACGTAGATGTTGTGCATTCTTTTCACTTCGTTATCAAGAACACAAACATGTCACAAAAAAGTGTTTTAAATGTCTTTTGTGACAATTACATTTCTTTTTGGTTTCAAACCAAATCTAAAGGACTGTGCCAGCAAATGTCGGATACCAACTCTGATTCAGCGTTTGAATCTTAACCTGGGCGTCATTTTCATCAACAGCAATGTAATGACTGCCACCGACATAGATGCCAACACTATAAGGCTGTTCAGGAATTCCCCAAAACAACAAATCTCCCGGTCGCGTATTTTCAACAGTATTAAGTTCATACACATCATAAAGTAAGTCAATCAGGTCTTGTGACCAATGACCCGTTTGACCATCAGCTTTGATGTTGGACGTGTTCATGACAAAAGCAACAAACGCACCTGAGGACTGGTATGTTTTCCCCAACTGCGTTAGTGCGATATCTAGCCAATTATTAGCCATGCGTCATATATTAATATTGACCGGCGTCAGATACACCGACAATTGTGTTACCCACAATACCAAAGCCAACAGCTGAGGCACGTGCGTTAGCAACCCACATTTGGTGTCCTGGTGTGCCATTTGTCATCATGTTGGTTTCGTTGTACCAAGCATCGATCACTGTACCAGCACTCCAACCAATGGCAACAACTTCACCATTTGTACTGAAGTGATTTGATGGTAATCCGCCATTATTCACAGCGTTATAGGCACGCGCTTGGGCACGCGCTGACAAACCAGCATCCAAACGAACGGGCGCCAAACCAAGCGCTGCACGCTTTGCGTTCAATGAGTTCAAAATCGTTTGAACAGCTGAAGAAGCGACTGGTGCCGCTGCTTGTGTTGAAACATTTGTAACACGGGCAGCTGGTTGTGCAGGTGTAGCCGTTGCGCCACCATTAGCCTTATAAGCTTGGTATTCAGCAGCTGACATGAAGCCGTCTTTATTTGTGTCAGCAGCAGCGATGTAAGTCACGTTTTCAGGCACACTAGCAGCTGCTGGCGCTGCTTGTTGTGGTTGTGCAGCAGCGGCAGCTGCGCCACCATTAGCTTGGTAAGCTTGATATTCAGCAGCTGACATGAAGCCATCCTTGTTTGTATCAGCGGCGGCGATGTAAGTCACGTTTTCAGGCACACTAACAGCTGGTGCTGCTTGTTGTGATTGTGCAGCAGCCGCTGCGCCACCGTTAGCTTGGTAAGCTTGGTATTCAGCAGCTGACATGAAGCCATCCTTGTTTGTATCAGCGGCAGCGATGTAAGCCACGTTTTCAGGAACTGTCACTGTTTCGGCTGGCTTGGCAGCTGTTTGATTCACATCACCACCATTTGCCTTAAATGTGTTGTATTCGTCAAGTGACATGAAGCCGTCTTTGTTAGCGTCGGCAGCAGCGATGTATGTCAAATCTTGCGCTTGTTCAGCTGCCGTTACTGTTGGTGCAGTTGCTGCTGGCGCTGCTTTCAATGCCAATGTTTGACCAGTCACGATCAAATCAGTTGCTGACAAACCGTTCAATGCCTTAAGTGTCGCCACGTTCACACCTGTGTGTTCGGCAACCTTTGACAATGAATCACCAGCTTGCACAGTATAAGTTGTGCCATCAGCTGAAATCGCTGCTGGCTTTGTGTCAGCAACTGTCAATGTTTGTCCGGCAATAATCAAATTTTGATCACTAATATTGTTTGTCTTAGCTAATTCATCTGTTGTTGTGTTATTTGCTTGAGCAATACCACTCAAAGTGTCGCCTGCCTTAACTTCCACTGTATCAGCTGAAGCAGCAGCGTGACCGCCAACAAGTGCTGCAACACCTGCAGCTGTTGCCAACATTGTTTTCTTTAATTTGTTAACCATTGCGATATTTACTCCAAAGATTTAGATTTCATTATAATTATTAATTTTTAGATTTGTCTTTATACAAATCTTAAGAACATTTACTAGTATAACTGTCGAGTATAACGCCAATATTGATCAAATTTATCAATCATGTAACTTTGTTACAGAATCGTTACAAACTCCAAAAAACCCTATGATACCAACATTTATCGCTCCTAAAATTCAAATTTTGCGTGCCTTTTTGGACAAAAAAACACCATAATTCGGTTCATTTTTGATCCGATTACGGTGTTTTTTTAATCTTTTAATTTATTAGGCGTCTTAACCTTTTCTTTAAAATTCCAAAAGTAAGCTACCATAGGTGAACCCAGCGCCAAATCCAGTTAATAACACGCGCTTGCCGGTAAGATCAACTGCTTGATTGAGTTCATCTAACCCAATGGCAATCCCTGCTGACGATGTGTTCCCGTTATGAACCACGTTTGTCGCAAATTTCGCCATTGGTTCATCAAGAGCATTGGCAATGTATTCAATCAAACGCAAATTCGCTTGGTGCGGAATAAAATAATCCACATCCGCTGGCGTTAAGTCGTGACCAGCCAAAAAATGACGAATATGTTGTGGAATGCGGGTTGTAACTTCATCATAAACCGCGCGACCCATTTGTGAAAAAGCGTCAATTTTTGGATAATTGTCAGCTGACAATGTCTTCAAAGGGGCAATGCGACCCGAATGGACCACATCGGCATCCCCGATTGTGTGCATCTCTTCACCGGCAACCACACCATCATCCGCAACAGCTGTCAACACCACAGCGCCTGCACCATCGCCAAAAAAGACCGTGCTTGTTCGGTCAGTAAAATCCATCATTTTAGAATTGACTTCAGCTGAAATCACCAAGGCATTACGATACATCCCCGAACGCATAAACTTATCTGCAGTACTGAGTCCGAAAACAAAACCAGCACAAGCGGTCATAATGTCATACGCCCAGGCATTCTCCGCTTTTAAATTACGCTGCACTAAAGCAGCAGTCGATGGCGCTAAACCATCCGGTGTAAAAGTCGTGACAATAATTAAATCAATGTCTGCTGCCGTCAGTGACGTTTTAGCCAATGCGCGTTCTGCCGCTTTTGTGGCCAAATCACTGGTATTTTCACCTTGTAATGAAATATGTCGTGTTTTAATCCCTGTGTGTGATTGAATCCAATCATCACTTGTATCCATAATTTCAGCAAGATCATCATTCGTCACAATATCATTTGGGACATAATGCGCACTTGCTAATATTTTACTTCCGGGCATCGTTATTTCCCCTCTAAACAGCTGTAACGGGACATATCATTTATCAAATTCAGACCTATTGGTCGTCACATTGACAAACGTTACCACGTTACACCCTCTTTTTATACTTATATTATTGTAGCGGATTTTATATAATACGCAAGTTGTTTGCCGTATCATGCCATATCATCGTTGTCTGAACTGATTGCGTATTATGCCAGTTAAACATCTCATAAACACTCATCGCTAAAACATCCGTTGATTCAAACACAGCCTGTAACCGACTGCCAACGGGTAAAATACCTAATAAATCCCGCCACAACTCGTGTAACGTCGTGACATCATCCCCAAATGTCCATTGGAGTTCATAATCTTCACCAGCTTTAAAGACTAATATTGCGGCAACCACATGTTGTTTTGCCAATCTCACAATACTATACTCAGGATCAAAATCTTGATGACCAAAGAGCCATTTGTCATAGTCAACGTTTGCTACTGGTGGATTGAAACGATGCGTGCGTTCATAATGATCACGCAATAATAGGACGAGTTCTGTTTGTAAATCACTGTCTAAATCAGCCACCGGCACCACCGGTTCGCCAGAAAAATCTCGAATATTTAATGTCGCAACATAGGTTTGACTCACACTTTCAAATCCATTATCAGCCAAAAATCCCCGACTGATTGGATTAGCAACAGACGCTATGAGTCCCTTTTGTTGTTGACGGGCACGTGCTTGTAGTGCCCAAAGTGTGGCCGCATCAAGATCATCCACTTGCGTGAGTTGATCGTACTGTGGATGATCAGGATCAGAAATAACGGTCATTGTCATAGGTTTTATCCTGTCTCTATCAAGTCACCAACCAAAAAATCAGTTCAGAAATCTGAACTGACTCTTTAATGGTTTACTTAGTTGCCTGTAAGGCTTGTAAACGTTCTTGTGTCGCAGCTAGCTTTGCTTGCCAATCGGCTAGCTTTTCTCGTTCAGCGGCAACAACGGCTTCCGGCGCTGAGTTGACAAATTTCTCATTGCCTAACTTGCCTTCAGCACGCTTTACTTCGCCAGTGAACTTCTTCACTTCACCTGACAAACGTGCAATTTCTTCATCAATGTCAATCAATTCAGCTAATGGCACATAAATTTCGGCCCCTGAAATAACTTGTGACATCGCCAAGTCTGGTGCGACAATATCGGCACCAATCGTTAATGACTTTGGATGCGCAAAACGATTGATATAGTCCGCGTTATCTTGGAAAATCTGCACCAAGCCAGCATCTGCTGTCTTAATCAACAAGTCAATTTCTGTTGACATTGGTGCATTGGATTCTGAACGAATATTACGTACTGCCACAATCAAGTCTTGCAATGACTTAAAGGCTTTTTCAGCCACCACATTCGTTAATTCTTCGTGGACAACTGGGTAACGGGTCACAGAGAAGTCCGCGTTTTGGCCTGCTTGAGCTGGCATTTCTTGCCAAATGGCTTCCGTGACAAATGGCATAATCGGTTGCAAAAGACGTAATGTTTGGTCAAGGACATAGGCCAATGTTTGTTGTACTGGCGCCTTATCCCCGTCACCGTTCAACGTTTCCTTTGTCATTTCAATATACCAATCGGCAAAGTCTGACCAGATAAAGTTATACAGTTCACGACCGGCTTCGCCAAATTCGAACTTGTCAAAGTTACGGGTCACATTTTCAACAGTCGTGTTCAAACGTGACAAAATCCATTGATCAGCCAGCGTTAACTTGTCCAAATCAGGTAATGTTGATGGGGTATCTTCTGACAAATTCATGATGACATAACGGGAAGCATTCCAAATCTTATTGATAAAGTTCCAGGCAGCGTCCATCTTGTCATACGTGAAACGCACATCTTGCCCTGGCGTTGAGCCCGTTGCCAAGAACCAACGCAACGCATCGGCACCATATTTTTCAATCACGTCCATTGGGTCAACACCGTTGCCCAATGATTTTGACATTTTACGGCCCTCACCATCACGAATTAAGCCGTGAATCAAGACATTTTTAAATGGCCGTTGACCAGTAAATTCTTTTCCTTGGAACATCATCCGGGCTACCCAGAAGAAAATGATGTCATAACCCGTTACCAACGTGTTGGTTGGATAATAACGGGCATAATCACCAGTCGTATCTTCTGGCCAACCCATCGTTGAAAATGGCCACAAGGCTGAACTAAACCAAGTATCTAAGACATCTGGGTCACGTTCCCAACCTTCGCCTTCAGGCGCTTCCGTGCCCACGTAGATTTCTTCTTGGTCAGTACCCTTATGCTTGTACCAAGCCGGAATTTGGTGTCCCCACCAAAGTTGACGTGAGATGACCCAATCGCGAATGTTTTCCATCCAACGCGTAAAGGTATCTTCAAAACGTGCTGGGACAAATTCAACTTTTTCATCCGGATTTTGTTGCATGGCCAACGCTTGTTCAGCCAATGGTGCCATTTTCACAAACCATTGCGTTGATAAGCGTGATTCAACCGGCACACCAGTCCGTTCAGAATGACCAACGGAGTGCACAATCGGTTCAACATTTAACATGTAGTCGCCAGCTTCCAGATCTGCCACAATTGCTTTACGTGCTTCAAAGCGTTCCATGCCGTTGTATGGACCAGCCAATTCGTTCAAATGGCCATCATCGGTCATCGTGTTGATCCGTTCCAGATCATGGCGGTTACCCACTTGGAAATCATTTGGATCGTGCGCAGGCGTGATTTTAACCATGCCAGTTCCAAAGTCTTTTTCGACGTATTCATCGGCAATAATTGGAATTTCACGGCCAACAAGTGGCACCATAACTGTCTTGCCAATTAGGTCCTTATAACGCTCATCACTTGGATGAACGGCCACAGCCACATCACCAAACATCGTTTCTGGTCGTGTTGTGGCAATTTCGATGTAATCTTTGCCATCAAATGTTGTCCCATCAGTGAATGGGTACTTCACGTGATAGAATGCGCCTTCATCATCTTGATAAATAACTTCGATATCCGATAAAGCTGTTCGTGCTTGTGGATCCCAGTTAATGATATATTCACCACGATAGATTAAGCCTTTATTATAAAGGTCAATAAAGACTTTGTTAACGGCCTTGTTCAAGCCCTCATCTAACGTAAAACGTTCGCGGTCAAAGTCGAGTGACAGCCCCATCTTACCCCATTGTTGCTTAATCGTGGCTGCGTATTCATTCTTCCAGTCCCAGACTTGTTCAACAAACTTTTCACGGCCCAAGTCATAGCGTGAGACACCTTCACCACGCAAACGTTGTTCCACTTTGGCTTGCGTAGCAATACCGGCATGATCCATACCAGGCAACCACAATACATCCAACCCTTGCATTTTCTTTTGACGAATAATCATGTCTTGCAGCGTTGTATCCCAAGCATGACCCAAATGCAACTTCCCCGTGACATTTGGTGGTGGGATTACAATGGCATAAGGTTCTGGTTCTTGTCCCTGAATGGCTTTGTTAGATTCTGGTGCAAATAACTTTTTTTCTTGCCAATGGTCATAACGGCCTGCTTCAACAGCCGTTGGGTCATATTTTGTTGACATATCAATGTCGCGCATAGTATTCTCCTTTTGTTTATGATACAAAAAAATCGTCCTAAAAATAATATTAGGACGATTTTCACCGTGGTACCACCTGTATTGCTGATCGTCTGTTTTTAACACAATAATCAGCCACTCTTATTATTCAACTTGTTAACACTTAGCAACCTTGGGCATTAACATGACTGATTCACAGCACCATCAGCTCTCTGGGCATGTATTTGCTTAATCCTCTAAGATAAGCATTATCTTACTAGAATTTCAGCTGTTCGTCAAGTCCCTGCTTAGGTGACGCTATTTGACGTATATAGGCTACCGGATTAAACACTGCATTTAGTAGCGGCCATTTTCTCGTCCCATAAATCACCATGAGGCTGGCTCCCCAGGCAAAAGCAACCAACAACACTAGCAACAACGCATAGTAGTTAACACCTAGTTTTAGCAGGAGTACTCGCCCAATCGAAGCCATCGGTGCGTGCACCAAATAGATAATCAGTGAATACCGCCCATACGTTGTAAAGTATCGACTCACAAGCCCACCACGATTTTTTTGATACAAAAAAAGAAATAGTGGCACACTAGCCAATTTAGCCCAGACATCAGTTGTCGTCATCATATCGGTCGTAAACCAATCATGCCCTTGGTGCATTTGCCAAGCTAACCCACCAACAAACAAGAGACCACTCAAACTGACGGTTAACCAATGTGTCAACCAGGTCGGGCGTTGCTTGAAGACATAGCCGATATAAAAACTGCTCGTCCACATCAAAACGCCCGTTAAAGCATAAGGCAATGCTGTCGTATGCGTGACGGCAAGCCACAAAAATAAACTATAAATGATGCCTTGGATAAGGCGCGATAAACGCAATAATGTCAGTAAGCCGACAACCCCATACACAAAAAACAACACATACAAATACCAGAGATAGCCGATAGGTAGCGCATAAATATGTGCTAAATCTTGCCATGAGTTCAGATGATGTACAGCCTGTGACCCGTGCTGCAAACAGACATAAAGAACTGAAAAAATGACATATGGCACTCCGAGATTCACGAGTTTTTTCCCGATACCGATAATATATTGTCGGCCATTTTGCGGCGGTGTATAAACATAGCCAGATAACGCAAAAAAAACTGGCATCACAACTGTAAATAAGACCCCCATGATATTGGTCGAAATGTTTTGTTGTGCTGGAAATTGTCCTGTTTTATACACACCTTCAACAACATGAACAATGACCACCAAAAAGATGGTGACGCCTTTGGCAAAATCTAACCATGCAATTCTTTTCGCTGCCACAGCAACTCCTTTATTTACCAGCGAGTGACCACCATTACTTAATCCCGATACTAATCCGTAAGGCTTGGGCAACTTGTTGCATTTCGTGTGAATTAGCGTTAAGATGCGCAATTTTATCACGTAATCGTCGCTTATCAATTGTTCGCAACTGTTCAGCTAAAATCACGGAATCACGTTTAATGCCACCTAAATGTGCCGGTAGCAAGACATGCGTGGGTAATTTTGGTTTAGAAATTTGTGACGTGATAGCGACAACAATCGTTGTTGGCGAATTAGCATTCCCCACGTCATTTTGCACGATAAGTACTGGCCGTACACCAGACTGTTCAGAACCAATACCTTGCTTCAGATCAGCATAGAATACATCACCACGTACCACTGTTTGATAGGCTTCTTTCATTCTTATTCTCACTTACTATGTACGCGCTCATAGCGCTTTTCATTGATAAATTCTTGGTAATCTCGGTCCAAAAGTTGTTAAAACCTCATGCGGAATTGTCTGTGCATACTGGGCAAAGTCTTCGACCGTGATCTCAGCATCACCATCTTGTCCAATTAAGGTCACCACTGTCCCCACCGGATAGTCACGATCTAAGGTAATCACAATTTGATCCATCGTCACACGCCCAATCACTTTTTCTGCATGACCATTAACTAATACAGTCATCCCACCCATTCGTCGAAGATAACCGTCAGCGTACCCAATGGGTAAAGTAGCAACCCATTGCGGTTCTGTCGCTGTATAAGTCGCGCCATAACTGACTGATTCACCTGCTTGTAATTGGTGAACCGCCCCAATTCGTGACTTTAAAGACAATACATTTTTAAGTGCTACTGGCATAGGTAATTCTGGTGCACCTGGATTGTAGCCGTACAACACCGAACCGACCCGAATTGTGCCAGTCTCAATTTGATCATGATGCCACAAGGCAGACCCTGAATTTGCTAAATGCCAATATTGTTTTGGAATCCCAACAGCAGTTACCCAAGCGTTAAAATTCGCCACTTGTTGATCATAATAGGTTTGATTAGTATCATCCGCTGTTGCAAAGTGGGTAAAGACGCCACTCAGTTGCAAACTTGGAGTATTTAACACCTTATCATACATTTCCTGCAACGCTGCCTCAGAGTGGGCCCCCATGCGTCCCATTCCTGTATCAACTGCTAATTGGATCATGAGTTGATCGTCTGAGCTAAGCAACTGTTCAGCCTCATCTAACCATGCCAAAGTCCCAACAGCCGGTGTCAACCGCTGTGAGACCATCACTGGCACGTATTGCACGTCTTGAACGCCTAGTAGGACAATATTAAAATCATCGTATGGTACTTGCTGGCGTAATGTCACACCTTCAGCAATCGTGGCTACGGCAAAGTCACGTACCCCAATTTCATACAACGCAGTCGTCACGGCTACTGCGCCGTGACCGTAGGCATCAGCTTTGACTACAGCAATTAGACGCGTAGCACCAGCATGCGCCATAATCTGTTTGGCATTATATTGTATCGCTTCTAAGTCGACTGTCAGCCACGATGGCCGCATCATTAGTAACTCATTACTATTTGTCATGACAAAACTCCACGTTTCGGAAATAGTTTTAAGCTCACTCTTTCCCAGATTGTTAGCCGTTCAATCACAACGACTGTATTGACGAAATCACCACTATGCGTAATCGCCACGTGTATCGTATATGGGAAATTTTTAACCAGCATAACCGGTCGCCCATTTTCCTCGTTTAAAATCTCAATATCGTGCCAATGGACTTTAGCGCCAATACCGTAGCCAGTAGCTTTTGAAAAAGCTTCCTTCGCAGAAAAACGCCCGGCAACGAATTCATGATAGTGTTTACCATGACGTTCACTTGCCTGGCGGCGTTCTGCATCAGTCAAAATTGTCGTCATAAAATTTTCTTGACGTGTTACAATTTGCCCAACGCGACTAATGGATTCTGTGTCATTTCCAATACCAATTATCATATTCCTATTGTAACAAAATGTCCACCATTCACCAAGTAGCAAGCAGATCTTAACAGTGTTAATAATCAATACAAAAATAAAAAGCAGTATCATGATGATACTGCTTTTTGCGATGCCGTCGGTGGGAGTCGAACCCACACGGTGTTGCCACCACTGGATTTTGAGT
>ERZ1106932.27-NODE-27-length-65768-cov-20.133977_pt1 | contig 65768 bp, 58 predicted proteins | sample MGYA00403665_ERZ1106932 | MGnify/ENA primary metagenome ERZ1106932 (study PRJEB35170, sample SAMEA104062448) | human gut metagenome | biome: human gut; feature: human-associated habitat; material: faeces | place: Denmark | collected 2012-08-24 ... | reverse complement strand
CCCCACGCTTTCGTGCCTCAGTGTCAGTTACAGTCCAGTAAGTCGCCTTCGCCACCGATGTTCCTCCTAATATCTACGCATTCCACCGCTACACTAGGAATTCCACTTACCCCTCCTGCACTCAAGTTCGACAGTTTTGGCAGTAGCGCCGGAGTTGAGCCCCGGAATTACGCTGCCAACTTGCCAAACCACCTACGCACCCTTTACGCCCAGTCATTCCGGATAACGCTTGCCTCCTACGTATTACCGCGGCTGCTGGCACGTAGTTAGCCGAGGCTTGCTATCGGGGTACCGTCATTGTGTTCGTCCCCCGTCACAGAACTTTACAATCCGAAGACCTTCATCATTCACGCGGCGTTGCTGGGTCAGAGTTGCCTCCATTGCCCAATATTCCCCACTGCTGCCTCCCGTAGGAGTCTGGACCGTATCTCAGTTCCAGTGTGGCCGATCACCCTCTCAGGTCGGCTACCCATCGTCGACTTGGTGAGCCGTTACCTCACCAACTATCTAATGGGCCGCGAGCCCCTCCTTTACCGCCTGAACTTTAACCACTCCGCGATGCCGCGCTGTGGTCTCATACCGTATTAGCACAAATTTCTCTGTGTTATCCCGTTGTAAAGGGCAGGTTGCTCACGTGTTACGCACCCGTCCGCCACTGGGTTGTTTCCAACCCCGTTCGACTTGCATGTGTTAGGCATGCCGCCAGCGTTCGTCCTGAGCCAGGATCAAACTCTTGAGTTTAATCTGACTTAAAACTTCGGTTATTCTATAACCGCTGGTTTCTCTTGGTTTTGACTGTGTCTATTCGTTCGCTTATTCTTTTGTCATGCTCCTGCGCTGTCCTTGGCGACAGCTTATACATATTAACACTTCTTTTTTTGTGTGTCAACAGGTTTTCAAAAGTTTTCGCGGATTTTTTTCAAAAATTTCTCTCGTCGGTGTACAGCGCCAAAGCGCGCATAAAAGTTCTGAATATACCGTCTTCCATCACCAGCCTCGACGAAACGTATCCCAAAGAATACGCCTGCGCCACGCCCGTCACCTTTTGGGTGACTTCAAGCCAGCACTTGCCGTCGGTGCCGTTGTAGTACGGAAACACGCTGTTTACGCCTGAAACGTCCAGCGGCGTCGGGCGCCTGAGTTTGCCTTCGCCGTTCCAAATCATATATTTATATTCGTACGGTTTTCCGCCGAGGTCTATACGCCAGTTTTCACTGCCGTCCGCCGAACGCAGTTCGGCGGAATATCCGTCCAGAAATCTGCCGCAAAACTTATTTTCGTTTCCGAATTTTTCAAAGTCGAACAGCACGTCGAGATTTTTGTCCTGATACGAATATACATAATAATATCCGAAACCGCCGCTGCCGCCGCTGTCGGCGGAAAGAAATATCCGCGAAACCCCGCTGTCGTCAAACCGGCAGAGAATAACGTCGGGATTATATCCGCCGTCAACCGGCGGTTTGATTACCGTGAGCGGAGAGCCGTTTTCGTCGGCTATTTCGATTCGGATATTGGTATAATATCCCCCGCCGCTTTCTTTCTGCCCTTTCAGCGTGATTTTTGAAAGAGCGTCCGCCGATACGACATTGCCGCAAACTTCTTTTATTGTAGTGATTTCAAAAGCGCGCGCCTCTTTTTCGCGGGCTGTCATCATGCCCAACACAGCCAACGCCGCCAGCGCCGCCGCGATAAATTTTTTCATACTTTCTCCTTTGACGCCAATCCGTCCCGTGTTAGTATGCCGCGCGGAACCGCTTAATATTAAAAAAGGGCGGAAAATCCGCCCCTTTCGCGCAAAAATCATTCTTCACCTTTTTTCCTGAGCCGCCGGCGCAGGAAAAATTTGTAAATCTCGCCCAGCGGAATGACCGCCAGCGCCGACAGAAACACGGCTACCCACTGCCACACCGTCAGGGCGGAAATCCCGAGAGCCGCTTTAAGCGGCGCCGCCGCGTAAACAGCGATATTGACGGCTATGCCGCCTATTACGGTAAGCAGCAGCGCTTTGTTGGAAAAAATACCCGTCCTGAAAACCGACTGCCTGTCGCTGCGTATGTTGAAAGCGTGAAACAGTTCGGCAAAAGACAGCGTGAAAAACGTCATTGTCGTGGCGGTCGCGTTTCCGAAAAGCGCCAGCGATACGAAAAACACAGCCAGCGTTATAACGGTGATCGCCCCGCCGAAAAAGCACATCGACAAGACAGATTCTTTTGAAAACACCGCCTTTTCCGCCCGTTTGGGCTTGCGCTCCATTATGTCCGGTTCGGCGCGCTCCATGCCGAGAGCCAGCACGGGGAAACTGTCGGTAACAAGGTTGAGCCACAACAACTGCGCCGACAGCAGAAAATCGAATCTGCAAAACAGCACCGACACTATAAAAATAGACAGCACTTCCGCCAGATTGGTCGCCAGAAAAAAGGCTATCGTTTTTTTGATGTTGGAAAAAATACGGCGTCCTTCGCCCACGGCAAGCACTATGGTGGCGAAATTGTCGTCGGAAATAATCATATCCGACGCGTTTTTGGTGACATCGGTGCCGCTGACGCCCATGGCAATGCCGATATCCGCCTTTTTTATGCTCGGGGCGTCGTTTATGCCGTCGCCCGTCATCGCCACCACGTTGCCTTTGCTTTGCAGCGCTTCCACAATCATGCTCTTATGCTTCGGGCTTACTCTGGCGTAAACCCTGCACCGCTCAACGGTTTTTCTGAGTTCGGCCCCGCTCATCCTTTCCAGCTGCTCACCCGTAACGACTTGCGCCGCCGAATCGGCGATGCCGAGCCGCCGCGCGACGGCAAACGCCGTTTCCCTGTGGTCGCCGGTTATCATAACGGGCGTTATGCCGGCTTTTTTGCACCGCGTGACCGCCGCCGGGACTTCCCCGCGCGGCGGATCCATCATGCCCGCGAGCCCCAGAAACACCAGGTTATCTTCCCCGAACGCGCCGTTTTTGCAGGCAAACCCCAACACCCTGAGCGCGTCTCTCGCCATGGCGGCGTTATCAGCGAGGATTTCCGCCCTGCGCTCTTTCGTCATCGGCAGAACGCCGCTTTCCGACGCCACATACGCGCACCGGTCTATCAGCACGTCGGGCGCGCCCTTTACATATGTAACGCCCTTTCCGCCGATATACACGCTCATCAGTTTGCGCGCCGAGTCAAAAGGCTTTCTGTCGGTAATTTCCTCCGCTTCACCCGCGCCGCGCAGGGCGGCGTACGTCACCAGCGCCGTTTCGGTAGGATCGCCTATATACGCCCCGAAACCGCCTTTCACGCTGTTGCACGTCCGCATGCATTGCAGCATTTTTCTCTCGTCGCCGCGGCACGAAATCTTTACCACCTTCATTTTGTTTTCGGTGAGCGTGCCGGTTTTGTCGCTGCATATAAAGTTGCAGCTGCCCAGCGTTTCCACCGCGTGCAGTTTCCTCACAATGGCTTTGTTCCTGCTCATCTTCTGCATTCCCATAGCCATTATGATGGTAACGACGGCGGGCAGGCCTTCCGGAATGGCGGCGACAGCAATCGCCACTGACGACATAAAGTTTTCGACAAGCGGGTTGTGCTTGAAAAACACCCCGAAAGCGAATATAATCACGGCGATGGCGATTACGCCGTAAGATATGATTCTGCCCAGCAAATCGAGATTTTTCTGCAGCGGCGTGGCTGTTTCGTCCTGACTGTCAAGCATGTCGGCTATTTTACCTATTTCCGTATCCATGCCGGTGGCGACGACAACGGCTTTCGCCTCGCCGCCCACCACAAATGAAGAAGAAAACAGCATGTTTTTTCTGTCGCCCACCCCCGCGTCCGGCGGCGGTGTAAACTCCGCGTCTTTATCCACGGGATACGACTCTCCCGTGAGCGCCGACTCGTCGCACCTGAGCCCCGCGGAAGACAAAATGCGGCAGTCCGCCGGCACAAGGTCGCCCTCTTCGAGCAGAACCACGTCGCCGGGCACAAGGTCGCGGCTGTCCGCCAGAAGCACACGCCCGCCCCGCATGACTTTCGCTTCCGAAACCGCCATGTTTTTAAGTTTTTCAATCGCCTTGTCCGCCCTGTACTGCTGCACGAAACCCACCGTGGCGTTGAGAAAGATTATAAACACGATGATTACCGTGTCGAAAAGTTCCCTTGTGTCTTTCGACACGAAAGATATGACGGCGGAAACCGCCGCCGCCGCGATAAGCAGCAGCACCATGAAATCCTTGAACTGCGATATAAAAAGTTTAAGCGCTCCGCCTTTGTTTTTTTCTTTTATAACGTTTTGCCCGTGCTTTTTCAGTCGTGACGCGGCCTGCTCCGCCGAAAGACCGTTTTGCGCCGTGTCCAGCCCGGCAAAGAGTTTGTCACGGCTTATCAGATGCCAGTTTGTCATTTCGTCCTCTCTCTCTGCTATCTTTATTCGCCGAAAGGACGATATATGAAACAAGCCCGTGAAATCACGGGCTTGTTTTATTGTGCAATTTATCCAGAAAATCGTCGACGTCTTCCCCTTTGACAAACGCCGCTGTTTTTATTATTTCGGCGTCGCCGCCGTCGATGCCGAACATGGCTCTGACGCCTCCCACAAATCTGTCGGGGCGGAGGTTTTCATTGCCGTATTTCAGAACGGCGGTGATTTTATCGTCGTTTTCCGTCGTCACCGAAATGACGTAAGAAGCGTAATCTTTTGATTTTTTTCCGTCTTTGCCGTCATATTCCACAACAAAACCGTCTTTTATTTTGCCGTAATCGGCGGTGCCTATGCCGGGACTTTTTATTTCATAACGAGCGCCGTCTATGACGCCGGCGAGATTCGGGTTGCCCTGTGTCGTCCAAACCCTCAGCGCGGTGAAACCGCACGGGGCGGCGGCGTTGAAACGCCCGATGAAATCCCGCTCTTCTCCCGCGGCAACGGCGACGTATTCGCACAGGCTGTCCACGCCGACGGCGTTCGGTGGCGAAAAAAACAGCAGGGCGTGCGGATTGAACCCTTCCGAATAACCCACTGAAACATCGGCGCGGGCAAGGATGCGCCCCATGGCGCGCAGCGTGTCCACGTGCGAAGCGTACTTCGCCGGACCCGTTTTGGAATATTTAACGATTAACACGGCACAGTCCCTCCTTTTGCAGCCCGCAGGCGGAACACGCTTTGTTGCATCCCGGCGTGCATTGCGCCAGGTACGCCTTGCGCCTTTCGCGCAGCAGAAACTCCTTGGTGACGCCCATATCGAGATAGTCCCACGGCAAAATCTCGTCTTCGTCGCGCTCTCGCAGATACATGCCGAAATCAAGCCCGCATTTTTCAAAAGCCTTCAGATAAGCCCCGAAATTGAAATATTCCGTCCAGCCGTCGAAAACGGCGCCTTCGGCGAACGCCTCTTCCAGCACGGCGGAAAGCCTTCTGTCGCCCCTGGCGAACACCGCTTCCATCAGTGAGCAGTCATAGTCGTGCCATGAAAGCGAAATATTCTTGTTCCTGAGTCTGCCGCGCATATACCTCTGCTTTTCGCTGACGCTGTCGCGGCTGTCAAACGGCTCCCACTGGAAAGGCGTGTGCGGTTTCGGTATGAACGTCGCCACGCTTATGTTTATTTTCACGTCCTTTTTAGACGTCCTGTGTTTGTAATACAGGTCTTTTATTTCATACGCCAGGTCGCATATGCCTTCGATGTCTTCCATGGTTTCGGTAGGCAGTCCCATCATGAAATAAAGTTTTACGGTGGAAAACCCCCTTTCGAACGCCGACGTCACGCTGGACACAATGTCTTCATGGGTGATGTTTTTGTTTATAACGTCTCTTAGCCGCTGCGTGCCCGCCTCCGGGGCGAATGTCAGCGACGACAGTCTGTTGTTCTGCGCGAAAGAACTGTCGAAAGTGTCAAGCCTGAGACTCGGCAGGGCGAGCCTGACGTTTTTTTCTTTCACAAGAGGGCGCAGGTTTTCAATAAGCGCGCCAAGACCGCTGTAATCGCCGGTGGACAGGCTGTTGAGCGACAACTCGTCGTACCCCGTGTTTTTAATCAGCCCGAAACATATTTTCGTCATCGTGTCAACGCTCCGCTCTCTCACGGGGCGGTAAATAAACCCCGCCTGACAAAAACGGCAGCCGTTGGCGCAGCCGCGGAACAGTTCGGCGACGGCCCTGTCGTGCACGAGTTCCATTGTCGGCACAATGGCTTTGTCGGGAAAATACGTTTCGTCGAGATTTTTCACAAAAACCCTTTTGGTCTTATGCGGGGCGTCGATTTTAGCGACCTTGCCGCCGTCAAATTCAAACGACGTGAGCGACGGCACGTAAACGCCTTCTATTTCGTCGTTGATTTTGCGCAAAAACTCGGCTTTGGACATTTTGCCCTTGCACTCGCCGTATGCCGCCACGATGTTTCTGAGCATTTCCTCGCCCTCGCCGACGTTTACAACGTCGAAAAAATCCGCGACCGGCTCGACGTTGACAACGCACGGTCCGCCCGCGATGAGCAGCGGCCATTCGTCCCCCCTGTCTGCGCTTCTGAAAGGTATGCCGGCGAGAGAAAGCATGTAAAGTATATTGGAGTAACTGAGTTCGTATTGCAGCGAAAACCCTACTATGTCGAAATCCGCCAGCGGCGTTCCCGTTTCCAGCGAGCGGAGCCTGAGCGAATTTTCTTTGAGATACTCCGCGTAGTCGGGCCACGGGGCGAAACATCTTTCGCACCGCACGTCCTTCATGGCGTTGAGGATATAATACAAAATGCGTATGCCCAGGTTGGACATGCCTACTTCGTAACTGTCGGGAAAACACATGCAGAACGTGGTTTTTGCGTCCGCTTTCATAGGCGGAACGCCGTATTCGCCGCCGACGTATCTGGACGGTTTCTGTACATCGCTGAATTTCATGATTTTTTACTCCGTAGCGGAAATTCCGTGAGTAAAATTATATCAACAAGGCGGCTCATCCGTCAAATCGTTGCGGGCGGCGAAAATATCCCCCAGCCTTGCGGACAGCGGATAGCGCAGCAAAATTTTTTCCGTTTCGTCATAGCACAGCGCGGCTATGACCCTGCCGTTTTCAATGATTTCCACATTGGCGAGATAATGTCCGCCGCCCAGCCTCATGAGCGCGGCAACGCTGCTGTCCGCCGAAAGAGCGAAGGTTTTAATCTCCATGCCGGAGGAGAGTTTTTTCGAGTTGAGGTTGAGCGCCGCCGCTTTTTTGTAAGCGTTTTGCTTTGTCATGTCGCACGCGCCGCAGAACAAAAACAGCCCGAACAGCCCGAATGTCAGGTTGACGCCGTAAAACACGCTTATAATGACAAACAACCCGAAAAACAAAAAAGAAAAAACCACTCCCACCCTTACCAGAATTTTTTCGGCGGCGGCGCCCTTTTTTTTGCCCAGTATGGCGTAAAGCACCCTGCCGCCGTCCAGCGGATAGCATGGAAGCAGGTTGACAAGCGCGACGCACAGATTGGCGACGAAAAACGACTGCGTAAACGCGTAGAGCGGCGGAAACATCCACCACACGGCGGGCAGCAGCGCGGCGGCGCACAGATTTACGGCGGGGCCCGCCAAAGCGATTTTTATCTCGTCGGAAAGCGCCGCCCCCTCGAATTCGCCGTAAAGCACGGCCCCGAAAGCGGAAAGATAAATTTCAACGGCTTTATATCCCAGCCTGCGCGCCGCCGCGGCGTGGCAAAACTCGTGAATCACCACGGCGAGAATATAGGTGCCGAAGAAAAACGCGTTTTTTGTAATCAATGCCAAAAAGGCCAGCGCGAAAAAACTCGCGCCGACCTTGAATTTCAGTTTTTCTTTCATTATATCTGCCAGGAAACGGTGTAGCCGTCCGCCGTGACACCCGTCACTTTCTGTCCGTCCACTATAAGGTTGACGACGGCGCTGTCGCCGTATTTGCCCAGCACCTGATACTGCGTGACCTTGTCGCCGCGCGCCACCATGACTTCGCTGAGGTTGGAATACACTATATCGAAGTTTTCGCCCACGTTTACCGTCACGCTTGTTTCGGTTGCGTCCTTGACGGTACCGTCTTTAAGGCTGACCGCCAGCGTGCCGCCCGTCAGCGTAATGTCTCCGCCGCTCACCGCGACGTCGGCGTTGGACGGCAGTGTCAGCGTGTTGGCGTTTCCGTCGTTCCGGACGGGTTCCACCGCCGATGTGTAAGTCGCTTTGGCATAGCCGAACACGTCGCCTACAAACCCGCCGTCGGCGTATCTCATGCCCACCAGAGCCAGTGCGATGACAAGACACGCCGCGGCGGGTTTCCATGACTTTTGCCAGATGTTTTTGAGTTTCGCTCCTGTTTTCCTTTCGCGCGGGGCGCGTTGCCCGGCGCCGTAACCGTCGGCGTCCGGCGCCGGCGGCTGTTTATGCCTTCTCTTTGACAGCAGCGCCTTTATTTTCCCGGCGCTTTTGCCGAAAAAGTCTCTTTTCTTTCCTTCCATCATCTCTTTCGTGCGCCCGTCGATTTTCTCTTTCCGGACAAACGTGACGTCCAGCCAGTCGTTTTCGGCGGCGGCGGTGATTTCCGCCGGCATATCGTCATATTTCATTTGCCAATCCTCCACTGATGATTTCCGTATAATGTATGACGGTGAAAATTCAAATATACTCCGCCGTTCAGGCTCTGCGCTTTATTTTTCGGCGGATATTGCCGAAAAACCCCGTATAGCGCGAAACGCAGTCATACATATCGTCTTTACCCTCGTGGAGATTGGTGGCGATTATCTCGAAAGCGGTGTCGGAAAGGGTGCCCTTTCCGTCGGACGGCAGACGGAAACTCAAAAAATCGTCGTCGGGAATGATGCCCAGCGGTTCGGCGTCAAGCATGGCGAAAATCTCGAACGCGTCCATCATTTCACCGCTTGTGACAAGGTCTCCCCTGAGCCTGTTGACCACGGTTCTGACAGACATAAGGTCGTAACTTTCAAGCAGGTCCACGGTCTTTTTGGCGTCGCGCACGCTGGTGAGCGTCGGCGTAAGCACCACGATTGCCTCGTCGGCGGCGGAAACCGCCCGGTGAAACCCCGTGCCTATCCCGGCGGGGCAGTCGATGAGGATATAGTCGAAAATTCTGCTCATCCTGTCCGTGATTAGTTTCACGTTCTGACCCGAAATCATCCCTTTCGATATGTTTTTGCAACTCGGCAGCAGATAGAGCGAATTGCAGAAAGCATCCTGCACCAACGCCTGTTTAAGACGGCACCGCCCCTCCACGACGTCGACGATGTCAAACATGACTTTGTTTTCCAGCCCCATTATGACGTCGAGATTGTTGAGTCCCAAATCCAAATCGAGCAGGCACACCCTCAGCCCCCTGGCCGCCAGCCGCGCGCCGAGGTTGGCGGTGAAAGTCGTTTTTCCCACGCCGCCCTTGCCGCTTGTCACAACGATTCTTCTTGCCATACACAGCCTCCGTCAAGGCATTTATTATAAAACAAAAAAAGAGCCGTTTGCGCGCAGGCGCAAAACAACTCTTTTTTCCGCAATTTAAGATAAATTTCGCGTCAGGCGAAAATTTCGTCAAGCATCAGGCGCGCGCCGTATATAACGCTGTTCGCCCCGTAAGAGGACACCCTGGCGCTCAGCCCCGTGTTTTTAGACATATAGTCGGCTATCCCTTCGAGTTTGCTGACGCCGCCGCTCAGAAAAATCCCGCCGAGTTTGAGTTTTTCCGCCGCTTCGGGCTGCGCGCTGCGGACGGCGCTTTTGATGAGCACGCAGTATTTATTGATATAATTGGCGATGACGTCGTACAGCGCCCTTATGGGCACTTCCACTTTGTCGTCCATGCGGCTTTCGTAATTTACCCCCTCGATGAGTATCTGCGCCACATTGTTGTCGTAAAGGCTGCACTGCCTTTTTATCTTTTCCGCCTGCGGCAGTTCTATGTGGAGATTATACTGTTCTTCCACAAACTGTTTGATTGCCACGTCCAGCTGCCTGCCGCCGAGATACAGGCTGAACCCGCCCGTCATTTCGCCGTCGGTAAAGCAGCCGAAATCGGCTATCGCGCTGCCTATATCAGCCACAATGCCGCTGTGCGATTTATATTCCTGCGAAACAATGCGCTGCGCCGCTTTCGGCGCCTCGGTGAACGCCACCGCCTTGGCGCCCAGATTTACAAACATAGTTTCGATTTGCTTTTTCTCGTTGGCGTTGGCGCCGCCGGGCACCACGCACAGAATTCTGGCGCGCTGATTGTCGAAAGCGTCCTCGTTCAGCACGGTGAACAGCCAGTTGAAATAACAATCGGCATAATCCTTGTTCTTTATGTTGCATTCGTCCATCGGGCGGACGAGTTTTACGCTTTGCGGATTGTTTTTATACAGTTTAACGGCGCCGTTGCCGCAGGCGAGCGCCTCGCCGCCGTCCGCCGAAACCGCCACGTAATTGTACTGTTTGACAAGCACGTCATCGTCTTTTGTGAGCACGCTCACAAAATCCGAGCCCAGGTCAATCGCCATATCAAAGTTTGCCATACGCACCTCCGAACTGTGAGAGAATGTTTGCCAGTCTTTCCACGGGCAGCCCGACCACGTTTTTCACGCTGCCGCGCACTTCGGCTACAAAACCGCTGTCCTGCACGCCGTAAGCCCCCGCTTTGTCCATCGGAGAGCCCGTTGCTATGTAATCTTTTATTTCCGCGTCGGAAAGCCGCCTGAAAAGCACGCCGCTTTTTTCCGCGAAAGTAACCGTCACGTCCTTTGTCATCACCGTCACGCCGGTATAAACGTCGTGCTCCCTGCCCGACAAAGCCGACAGCATTTCAAACGCCTGCTTTTCGTCTTTCGGCTTGCCCATAATCCTGCCGTCCAGCGCCACTACCGTGTCGGCGCCGATTACAAGGTCGTCGCCGTGAAAAGCGAAGACCTCTTTCGCCTTGTCGAAAGACAGTTTCCTGACCGCTTCCTCGGGCGGAAGCCCGCCAGCCTTTTCTTCGCCCCGCGCCGGCACGACCTCGAACTTTTCGGTTATTTCGCCGAGCAGCGCTTTTCGCCTTGGCGATGCCGACGCCAAAATAATTTTCATTTTTATATTATACCAAAGCATCGGCAAAAAGGCAATGTTCTTCCGCAGTCAAAACCGCGCGCGGCGCGCGGACAAAAAACAAACCGGGCGCCCGCCCGGTTTGTTCGCTTTGAATTGTTTTACAGAATTTCCAGATTTTTCTTGAACACCCTGCGGAAATCGGCGGACGCGCCCACCGCTTCCTTGATTTCAAGCATGCTGTCCGCGCCGTTTGTTTCCGTCTTCATAATGACGCTGTCGCCAAGCACGTCGCAGTTGATTTCGGTTATGACGTTGTTTCTGCTCTTGTCCAGCGCCACCGCGAGTTTGAGTATGACGGCGAGTTTTTTGCCCGCTTCGACGTCCTCTTCGGTAAGCAGTTCGCGGTATTTGACCCAGTCGTTCATATTGATTTCGTCTTTATTGAACATTTCCGTCACGAACGCAGCCAAGACCAAATCCTTGTGGGCTATGCCGTACAGGTTCGAGTTGAGTATGAAATACGCCGAATGTTTCTGATAATTGAAAAACTTAAAGCACTTGCCGCTGTCGTGCATAAGCGCGGCGACGCGCAGCACCCTGACGTACGCCCTCGGGAACTTGTGCAGCACCCTGAGTTGTCTGAACAGCTGAATGCAAAGGTTAAACACCTGCTCGCAGTGCGCGGCGTCGAGACGCATATAGTTGATATACGTCGCCAGGCTGTGCCCGAGAATATCGCTTATAGGTTTTTCCAGCGTCTGCGGCACGGCGTAATTGAACATATAGCCTTCGCGCAGACCGCACCCGCTTGTGGTGATGACGTGGAAATCCATATAATCAACAAACGCCTTTATGACGGACAGCGCGCAAGGGAACACGTCCGCCCTCGCGGTGGACATACCCTTGATTTTCATTTTCTTGTCCAGGTCGAGCACCTTTATCATGTCATAGATGTTGTAAAAATCCGCCCTCGACATCTGATAGTTGTGCACCATGTCGAGCGGATATTTTTTGATGCGCCTGGATATTTTCGAAAGGCTGCGGAACGACCCGCCCACGCCGATAAACTGCGCGTCCGGATCGATTTCTTTGAGCCATGTGAGTTCTTCGAGTTTCCCTTTGACGAATTCTTCTATTTTAAGGGCCTGATCTTCCGGTCTTTCCTCGTTCACGGTAAACATTTCGCTGAGCGTGACCGCGCCGAAAGGCAGAATGCTCTCTTTGAGAATATTTCTTCTGTTGTAATATATAAGTTTGGTGCTTCCGCCGCCGATTTCCATGATGAGCCCTTTCGGAATCTCCATGGAGTTTATAACGCCCTGATAGACATAATGCGCCTCTTCCGTTTCAGACAAAACGCGCAGTTTGATGCCCGTCGCCACGAAAACGTCGTTGAGAAACACCTTTTGGCTTCTCGCCTGTCTGACCGCGGCGGTCGCCACCGCGATTATTTTGTCGACGTTGTTGCACTCGCAGGTCTTCTTGAAAATTTTAAGCGTCGCGATAGCCTGTACCACCCGCGACGTTTTAAGCGTACCGTCTTTCTCCATGTCTCCCAGGCGCACGGCTTCTTTCATTTCATTGACAACAACGTAATAGCCGCCGTCCAGTATGTCGATAATAACCAGTCTTGCGGTATTTGAACCCAAATCAATAAAACCTACTCTTTCCAAAACAATACCCTCTCTCTACTTCCGTAACGTAAAAACGTGATGCTGGTTGTGGTACTTTTCTTCCAAGTTAAGTATATCACAGCAAAAATGCTTTGTACATACCGTTTGTTAAAATTCCTTTGTTTTTTGACCGCGCACGCCGTCAAATAAAAGAAAAGTGGCGTCATTATATAACACAAAAACCGTCAAAGTCAACAGCAAACAGGCAAAAAATGCCGAAAAAACCGAAAAAAATCATTAAAATGAAAAAATTCACTATTTTGGGCAAAACACGGCGAAAAAGAAAAATGGCGGCGAAAACCGCCGCCGAAAAATTTTTTTACGCGTTTCTTTCCTTAATCACCTTGCGCGGGCATTTATTCATGCATTCTTTGCAGCCGACGCACTTGGAATAATCTATAACAGGCACGTTGTTCACCAGATGAATCGCGCCGTATTTGCAAGTTCTTTCGCAGATACCGCAGGCAATGCACCCGGCCTTGCACGCAGCCATAACCTCTTTGCCTTTGCACTGTGTCGAGCACGCCACGTAAATCTTAGCCGATTTAGGAATGCGCTTGATGATTTTCTTCGGACAGGTCTGCATGCACAGCCCGCACGAAATACACAGATCGGGGTCAACGACGGCGACGCCCTCTTTGACCTTTATCGCGGCGCTAGGGCAAATATCGGCGCAGCTGCCCGCCCCCATGCAGCCTACGGGACATGCCTTTCTGCCGCCCGACAGCATTACCTGCGCCTGGCAGTTGCCGTATCCCTGATAGGCGTATTTATCCTGGCAGTTGTTGCCGCCGTTGCAGGCGACCACGGCGACTGTTTCCTCGCCGCCGGAAAACGACTTGCCCAGAATGTTGGCTATTTCGATTTTCTGCTCTTTACTGCTGACCTTGCAGTCGTCCACGTCGGCGGTGCCGTTTACGAGCGCCTGGGCAAAGCCTTCGCAGCCAGGGTGTCCGCACGCGCCGCAGTTGGCTTTCGGCAGATGCTCCACGATTTCGTCCACGCGGGTGTCCTTTTCCACCGAAAAGAATTTTGAAACGAGAATTATAAGCCCGCCGAGCACCAGCGCTATTATCAGCATGACGCCCAGCGTCCAGCCGAATGTCCCCCAGTTTATATCCTGAAAGCAAAACATACCTCAGCCCTCCTTAACCGAACACGGCAAACGCCATGGCCATGAAACACGCCGTGATAAGAGTAATAGGAAACCCTTTGAAGCATCTCGGGATGTTGGCTTTGTCCACTTTTTCCCTGAGACCGCTCATCAGGAATATTGCCAGCGTAAAGCCTATGCCGCAGAACAGACCGTTGAGAATGGCCATAAACAGGTTGACAATGGCGTCGGACAGATTCGCCACCGCCACGCCAAGAATGGTGCAGTTTGTGGTGATGAGCGGCAGATACACGCCCAGCGACGAATACAGCGACGGAGACGTCTTTTTAATAAACATTTCCAGCATCTGCACCAACGCCGCTATGATGAATATAAAGACGATTGTCTGCATGAATTCCATGCCAAGCGGCACGAGAACCCAGTCGTAAACGGCGTATGTGAAGGCGCTTGCCAGCACCATGACGAATGTCACGGCAATGCCCATGCCGAGAGCCGATTCCGTCTTTTTGGAAACGCCGAGGAACGGACATATACCGACAGTCTGGACAAGTATGAAGTTGTTTGTGAACACGGCGGCAATAAACAAAGAACCTATCATAATTATTTAACCTCCGCCTGACTGTTTTCGTGAGCCGCCACGGCGTCTTTGACTTCCTGCTCGACGGCAGCGATTTGCTGATGTTTCTTGTGTTTGTTCTTTTCGTTTATCTTGTTGTTTATCGCCACAAACGCCGCGATAAGCAGACCGAACGTCAGAAAGCCGCCCGCGCTGGTGGCGAACGCGCCTATCGAGAATTCCATTATTTTGAGTCCGAATATGCTGCCCGAACCCAGAAACTCTCTCACAAGCGACATGGCGAGAAGTCCCAGCGTAAAGCCGCAGCCCATGAATATGCCGTCGAGCGCCGAGTATCCCACGCCGTTGGAAGACGCGAAGGCTTCCGCCCTGGCGAGTATCAGACAGTTGACGACGATGAGCGGCAGGAACAGCCCCAGCGAGTCATACAAATCCGGCATAAACTTGTCAAGCACCAGCATGACGATTGTGACGAATGTGGCGATAATCATTATAAACGCCGGAATGCGCACCTTGTCGGGAATTATGTTCCTGAGCATGGATATAAGCACATTTGAGCATGTGAGCACGAATATTACCGCCAGCCCCATGCCCAGCGAGTTTGACATGGACACGGTGACCGCCAGCGTCGGGCAGGTGCCCAGCACCAGTTTGAAAACGGGGTTTTGTCTGACGACGCCGTCAAGAGCGATGTCTTTAATCTTCATTGCGCGTCACCTCCCATAACGTCTGAATTAACGAGATAATACACTGCCATGTTGGCGGCGGAGCAGATGGAATTCATCGTGTATTTCGCCGACGCGCCGGATGACACGTCCACAGCGCCCGCCTCGCCGCTCACGGTGAATTTCAAATCCGCCGTAACCTTCATGCCGGTGTACTGTTTGAGATAGTCGGCGTCTATGCTGGTTGTTTGGTTGTCGCCGCCAAAGTCGCCCACAATCATGTTGACGATTGTGCCGTCGGTGGAAACCGCCATTACAATCTGACTCTGTCCTGTCCAGCCCTTTTGCCCCTTGGCGCTGATTATTATCGTGCCGTCGGCGGCTTCATAGAGATACACTATCTCGCCGTAATCGGCGTTAGAGGCGTAATCCGCGTCTATTTCAAGTTCGGTAAAACTCTCGCTGGCGTAAACTTTGTTGAGCGAGCGGTTTGTGCGTTCCTCTTCGGAAACATAAAGCAAATCGTTGAGTATCGCCAGCAGTCCGCCCGAAACAAGGGCGATGACCACCAGCACCAGCACCGCCAGAACCGAAGGGTTAAGTGATTTTTTGCTTTTGGCCTGAGTCATCTTACTCGCCCTCCTTAACCGCTTTTTGTTTTTTCGCCTTAGGCTGTTTCACATGCCCGAACGGGCGCGGGAAAATGTATTTGTCGATAATCGGCACCACGAGATTCATAAGCAGGATGGCGAAAGAAACGACTTCCGTGCCGTTGTTGCAGCGCAGCACCGCCGTGATGACGCCCAGCGCCACGAAATAAATCACGTTGCCCCACGTCGTGTTCGGCGTGGTGACGTAGTCGGTCGCCATAAATATCGCGCCCAGCATAAGCCCGCCCGAAAGTATCGACGGCAAAAACCATGTGAAATCAAAGCCCTTTATAGCCACGGTGAGAAGCCCCGTGACGGCTATGTAAATGACAGGCCACCTGATGTCGATAACCCTGCGGACGACGAGATACAGTCCGCCGACGATGAGCGCCAGCGCGCTTGTTTCGCCTATGCAGCCCGGCACCGTGCCGAGAAACAACTGCATATTGGTGGCGGTAAACTCGCCGTTCATAAACAAAGAGCCGAGCGGCGTGGAGCCCGCCACGACGACATCGGTAAAGGTGCCGTTTCCGGTAACAATCGGTTCGACAAAACCGTTTGCCGCCACTATGCCGAAACTGAGAAACACAAACACACGCCCCGCTATGGCAGGGTTGACGATGTTTCTGCCCGTACCGCCGAACAGCATTTTTACTATCCACACGGCAAAGAAATCGGCTATAAGCGGGATATACCAGTCAACAAGCGGCGGCATGTTCATGCCGATGAGCATGCCCGTCACTATCGACGTGAAATCGAATTCGGCGGCAAACTGCCTGAAATTTTTGCGCATGAACGCCATTTTCCAGATGAGTTCCGCCGCGAACGCGCCGACGACGGAAATAATCATGGTGATGAGAGCATTGAGCCCGAAAAACACTATGCCCACCACCGTGGCAGGCAGCAGCGCTACGCAGACGTCAATCATTATGCTCTTTGTCGTCCGTGGCGCCTTTATGTGCGGAGAGCCGCTGAGTACCAACTTTTCCATATTACTTCTTTCTCTCCTTGATTTTTTGCTTGCAAAGTCTCACGCTCTGGACAATTGCCCTTCTGGCCGGGCACACATACGCGCAGCTGCCGCACTCGAAGCAGTTGAGCGCGCCGTATTTAACGGCTGTGTCATAGTCGCCCGCCAGCGTATAAAAGTCAATATACATCGGCATAAGCGACATCGGGCACGCCCGCGCGCATCTGCCGCAGTTTATGCAAGGCGTCGGCATTGTAAGGTTTGCCTCTGCTTTGGTCAGCGCCAGCACCGACCCCGTGGTCTTTGTCGTGGTCACGCCCAAATCCATCACGGCGAAACCCATCATCGGGCCGCCTGAAATTATCTTTACGGTGTCGTCCGACGCGCCGCCGCAATAGTCCAGCAAATCGCGGTAACTGGTGCCGTTAGGCACAAGCAGGTTTTTGGGCTGTTTCACGCCGCCGCCGCTGACGGTCACCACGCGCTCGTAACACGGCTTGTTGTTTTCCACCGCTTCAAAAGCGGCGTAAGCCGTCGCCACGTTCTGCACGATAACGCCCACGTCCATAGGCAGACCGCCGCACGGCACCTTTCTGCCGTTGACGGCGAAAATCAAATCTTTTTCGGCGCCCTGAGGGTATTTCTTTTTGAGCACCACTACCTTGGCGCCCGCTTCGGAAAGCGCGGCAACGCAGTCCATTTTATTGTCTTCCACACCGAAAACGACGTTTTCCACACCGCACGCCTCAGCCAGATAACGCGCGCCCGAAACAATTCCGGCGGTTTTTTCCAACATGAGACGATAGTCGCATGTGATATACGGCTCGCATTCGGCGCCGTTTATGATGAGCGTGTCCACGGGTTTCGAAGGGCTAAGTTTAACGCCCGTCGGAAATCCTGCGCCGCCCATGCCGATTATGCCGGCATCGGCTATGCGCTGTCTTATCGCCGCGCCGTCTTTTGACGTCATCGGCGGAAGAGTCATCGTTTCGTCGCTCCCGTCGGTTCTGATGTGGATATGGTCGCTTATGGCGCCCGTAGCGCCGGCTTTTTTGACGATTTCCACCACCTCGCCGCACACCGAAGAGTAAACCTTGCAGCCCAGCCCTCCTACCGCGTCGGCGATAAGCTGCCCTTTGACGACTTTGTCGCCGGGCGCCACCGTGACGGCCGAAGGCGCGCCGATATGCTGGCTTACCGAAATAAAGACGTCACCGGGCGTCGGCATTACTTCCGTCGCCTGCCCTTTGGACAGTTCTTTTTTGTCGTGAAAGTGAACGCCATGCCGAAACGTCTTTTTGACAAACTTTTGCATAACTTCTCCTTGCTTTGTAAACGCGAATTGGATGAAAGCGGCGCGCGCCGCTCATACCGTCAAAATTGTAGCACAGCGATATTCAAAAGTCAAAAATTTGCGCTCTTTTTACCTTATTTTTTGAACGCCGGCGCGAAAAAAGAGCCGCCCGCGCCGGCGGCTCTTTAAGCCCTTTTGTTTTTGTCTTTCATCTTTTTCGCGCTGCCGAATATTTCCGCCCCGCCTATCGCCAGGAAAAACACGCCGAAACATATTTTAAGCGCTTTCGGTCCCGCCATGCCCGTCAGCAGCGCGCCCGGCACGGAAAGCAGCGCTGCCGGAATGATAATCCACAACACGCCCTTTGTCCTGACAAGTTTGTTTTTGAAGTGAAACGCCAGCGCCACGCACGCCATGGGCAAAAAACTTATGAGATTCATCGCCTGCATGACGCGCTGCTCGTAATCCAGAAAGCCGAGCAGCGGTATAAGAAAAGTTCCGCCGCCCATGCCCATGCCGCCGACGACGCCGGCGACGAAACCGAATATCACGGTCAGTATTATTTTCATTATTTCTCCTTATTAAAAAAACATACGCGCGCCCGCCAGAATCAGTATGAACCAGAAAACCAGCCGCAGTTTTTCGTTGTCGGCCTTTTTAAGCAAAAAAGCGCCCAGAACACCGCCCGCCGTCACGCCGGCAGTAACCGCCAGCGTCTCCCACACGTCCAACCCGACGGAAAATATATAAACCGCCGCTGACACCACGCTGACAGGCAAAATGACGAGCAGCGCGGTAGCGTGGGCGTTTTTCTGCGGCAGCCCCAGAAACATCGTCAGCGCCACCACGGCGAAAATGCCTCCGCCTCCGCCAAGAAATCCGTTTACCAGCCCTACCACTCCGCCGGTCAAAAGCAGTTTCCATTTGTTTTTATCCATGCAAGACAGTTTGTCACCTCCGCTTTTTGAAGGGCAGTTAACAATGTAACGCCAAACATTTGATTTTTTAACCGAAATGTTTTACAATAGCCTAGACTTATAGTCAAAATGAACAGTAGTGATTTTTTCCGTTTAAGGCGGAAATAAAACACCGGAAAACCAAAAACTCCAAACTCAAAAGGTGGAATAATGAGCAAAAAGAACAATCTCACTTACGTACCCGCTTCGGCGAAAACCGCGGCTCAGAAACAGGACGAGGCCAAACAACAGCGCAGACGCCGCTCTTCGGCAAACCTCAGTCCCGAAGCCCGCAAAAAACTGCTTAAAAAACGGGTATGGACTTTGTCCGTCATCACTCTCAGTATGATACTCGTGCTGACGCTGTCGCTTATATTCGCTACTTACGAACCTACCCTTTACAGCGAAAAGACCAACACGGCTCCAACCGAAGACGCGGACAGCAACCTGATTAAAAACCAGGAATTCAGCCTTTCCAAACTGCTTTACAACGGTCTGCTTTCTTCGGCGGTGTCTTACCCTTACCTGCCTGACAACTGGACGCTTTCAGACTCGTCAAACGCCAACAACTCGGTCAGCGGCGTGGTCAGCCTCGGCAGCGACGACGATGGCAAAGTCACCAACGGCCTCAAAAGCATGGGACTCACCGACGCGCAGATATCCGACATATTGAACACCGACGGCTTTGACAACACGCAGAGCGACGGTTCTTCCGACGAAACCGAAACAAAAGACAACAGCGTAATGCTGTTTTACAACAAGACGGAGTCAAACTCGATGGTGACGTCCAACTCCTTCACCGTTCCGACGGGCGGATATCTTGAAATAACCGTGCGTATCAGGACAAGCGTCACCCAGGGCGACGGCGCCTTCATCGCGCTGGGCACCACATCGACTTATTCGTCCGACAGCGCGACTGTCCAGTTCACCGGCGTTGACACCGACGGCGCCTGGAAAGAATATAAAATTTACCTGGAAGGCAATAAAACCTCCACCCGCACCGTGTATCTCTTTATCGGGCTCGGCACTTCTTCCAGCCCTGTCAGCGGCTGGGCGGAAGTCGACTACGCCACGGCTGTTTCCGCCAAAAAGGTCGATTATCTCGGCGCTTCCGAAAACGGTGGCGACATAAAGACACACACTTTCGTCAAAAACGCTTCGGAAGACTCCGTCGACATCGGCAGCATGATTGCCAGCGGCAGCGTAAGCGCGATGACTTCGGAAGAAATAACGGGCGACGCCAACCTTGCCGAACTGCCTTTCGAAACTTCGGCGGACAGAGTTATTTATAAAGTCTCAAACGCCTCGGGCAGCGATAGCGACAGTCACATGAATTTCGGTGAAAGATTCCACGTGACCCAGTCCACCGCCACGCCTTATTACCGTTTCAGCTTCTGGGCTAAAACGGCGGACATAACCAACAACAACACCGGCGCGTATTTCTACGCCGTGGTTTATGAAGCGGCGGCGGACGGCGAGCCTGTGCTGTCTTACACAAAATCGTTCGATTTGGTAAAAACCTCCACCGATGAAGACGACGTCAACAGCGGCTGGGCGGAATATACCTTCCTTTTTCAGCCTGACAACACCAAAGACTATTACGCTGAGTTTGTCTTCTCTCTCGGCGAACTGAGTCCTGACGGCAAAGGCGGATACGAAATAGTGAACGCCGACTTCCCTACCGTAGGCAACCTGTATCTCACCGAATTTGAAATGCAGGAAATTTATCAGAGCGAATATTCGTCGGCAAGCGAGGGTGACGCCGTCAAGAAAGTGTCTGTTTCGGGCAGCGCCTCCACCGGGCTCATCACAAACGGCAGTTTCGACAGCCCTGTTTCCAACGCTTACAGCCAAAACTCCGCGGGCGTGCCTGTCGGTTACGACCCTAACGGCTGGTCAATCAGCTTCCCTAGACACAAAACGGACAGCGGTTATGTTTACACGCCGCACTCGGCAACCGACGTGCTGTTCGGCATAGTGGCTAAAAACGCTTCGCCTGACGATAAAACAAACTATCTCGGCAGCGACCACGAAAGTTATTTCGGTCACACGGGCGACGACAATATTCTGGCGGTGAACGTCAAAACCCCTACCGCTGTCGGCTTTGTGTCCAACAAATTTACGCTGTCGGCAAACAGTTATTACATCATAAGTTTCATGGTCAAAGCCAGCGATTACAGCAATATCCACGCTTATCTCAGCGGCGATATCGAACAGGCGTTTGACATCAAAGACCTGACCCTGACCCCAGACAAGTACTTTGTCGTTAACGAATATGAAAACGGCGGTTATTTCAAATACAACTTCATCGTCAAAACGGGCGACAGCAGCAAATCGGTCGCGCTCGAACTGTGGGTCGGCGACAGAGACGCCTCTTACGACGAAACGAGCTGGACCGGTCTTGCCGCAAGCGGCACGGTAGTCGCGTTTGACGAAGCGAAAACCCAGACCATAGACGAAGACAAATTCAACGAAATCGTCGGCAGCCGGGATGACGCGGGCAACGACGTCTTCACAAAAGAAGAAACAAAAGGTCAAGACGAGAACGGCAAGGAAATCACCACCGACGTGACTTACACGACAGAAAAAGGCAATGTATGGGTGCGCGATTATTCTTACACCGACACGACGTCCTCCTCCACCGACAGCGGCGATTCGGGCAGCGGCGACACGACTCAGCCTCTCGAACCGATAAACTGGCTGTTGCTGTCGTCACTGATTCTCGGTGTGGCGGTAATCATCTTCCTTGTGACGATGATTGTCAAAAAGTTCAGATTCGTCAAAAAGACCAATGAAATCCCAGACGACCCTGACTACAAAAAATAATTGACAAAAGCGGAAGAACCCCTCTTCCGCTTTTTCTTTATCCGTCAATAAAAAACGCTTCCTTTCGGAAGCGTTTTTCTCATTAAATAATTTTTTTGATGACGGTGGCGTTGCGTTTATGCTGTTCCGTTTCAAACACGTTCCACAGCGACTGGATTTTGTTGTTGGTTTCCAGTTCCGGGTTGGACTCCGCCGTTTTTATGCCGTCTTGAATCATTTTTGAGTGTATGTGTTTTATGATGAGCGCCGCCGCGCCTTTTGTGTCATAACCCGGCAGGGCGCCGATGATGGCAAACTCTATCGCCGTCGGGTGTCTGCGCTCTTTAAGCAGACGGAAGATGACTTTCGGCGTAAGACGCCCGCGGGAACCTTTGAACACCTTTGTCAGCGACGGAAACGCCAGCGCCAGCCCCACCACCTTGTTTTCCGGGTTAAGCACCACGGCGACATAGTTTTTGTTGATTACCAGCAAAAACTGGTCTTTCATCTGTACGCGCATTTTTTCCGTGATGGGCATGGTGCCGGGCAATGTGCTGTACGCCTCGTCATACACGTCAAACAACTCGTCGAGATATTTTTCCACAAATATTTTGAGATTTTTTTCTTCCAGAATACGCAGCCCGTATCGTTTGGAAGCGATTTCCGCCACGCGCTCCACTTTTTCAGGCAACACTTCGGGGATATGTATGCGGTATTCGTTCCAGCGGTTTTCCACCTCGTATCCGCATTCCAGAAGCCGCGGCAGATAATACGGATAGTTGTAGTTTGTGGCGAAAGTGGCGTCTTCATCAAAGCCGTAAACCCGCATGCCCTCTCTTTCAAGGTCGTTGAAGCCGTAAGGGCCGTGCACGGTGTCCATGCCCTTTTCCCTGCCGAAATCCTCCACCGCTTTTGTGAGCGCGCGCACAACTTCGGCGTCGTCAATGAAATCCAGACGGCTGAGACGCACCCTTTTGGCGTTGTCCTTGGCGTTGGAAGACTTTTGGATTATCCCCGCCACTCTGCCCGCGACCTGTCCGTCCTTATACGCCAGAAAATACGCCGCTTCGCACTCGTCGAAAGCCACGTTCTTTTTTGGGTTGGTGAGATTCATCTCGTCGGAAAACAAATACGGCACGTAATGCGGATTGTCTTTATACAGATTGTTAGGAAAATCCACCCACACTTTGAAATCTTTTTTATTCTTTACGTCAAGTTTTTTGATAGTGACCATAATTCTCTCCTTGAACCTTGTCGCACTTATTATACAGGAAAAACACTCATCGGGCAATAAATAATAAAAAGTTTTTTGTGATTTTTCATTATTTTTGTTTTCCGCCGCGGATAATAATCGGCGGGCGAAAAGAATAAATTAGTGCTACGGAGGATAACGGCATAACAAACATATACCGCACCGTCATCACCATCACGCTGTTTTCAACGGTGGACCAGATTGGCGGATTTATCTACACAATAATACTTTCGCACGCCATCGGCGCCGAAGGGCTGGGCATGTATCAGGTGGCGCTCAACCTTGTCAATCTGGTGGTGGCGGTCGCCGCCAGCGGGCTCCCCTTTGTGCTCGGCAGGCGCGTGGCGGAATTCGGCGCCATGGGCGACAAAAACGGACAGGACGGGTCGGTAACCGCCGCGCTCATGGTGGGCATGGGACTGTCAGCCGCCATGTGCGTTTTTTTCGCCCTGAACGGCGGTCTGCTGACACGCATAACAAAATCACGGCAGATTTCGTATATGTGCGTGTTTCTGCTCCCCGCGGCATTCGCGAACTCGCTGTACGCGTGTTTCAGGGGCGCGCTTTGGGGCAAAAAGAAATATGTAGGGCACAGCAGTCTTGAAATCATCGACATAGTAGTGCGTATTTTTCTGGCGCTGATTATTTTCCGCGGCTTTTTCGGCCAGTTTGACGGCGTTATGCGCGCGTGCTTTGCCTATTCCGTTTCAAACATACTGACGGCAGGGATATCTTTCATCATGTACAAATGGAGCGACGGCGGCTTTACAAACCCGCTGCCGCATATCCGCCCCATCGTCAAAAGCGCAGTCCCCGTGTCGGGCATAAGGCTGGCCGGCAGTTTGTTTTCCACCCTCATCGCGCTGCTGTTCAACACACGCATGACGGCGGCAGGCTTCACGACAAACGCCGTCATGGCGGAATACGGCATACTGACGGGCATGGTTCTGCCGCTGATCGCGTTTCCCGTCATTTTCACATACGCCATATCCACCACACTCGTGCCGGAAATTTCGGGCAACATGAAAAAAGGCGATATAAGCACTGTGCGGCGGCATCTGAAAAAAGCCATCAATTACACGCTGTTGTTCGGCGGGCTGGCGATAGGCGTGTATATAGCCTTTGCGCCGCAGATTTGCGCGCTGATTTTTTCCAACGCCAGAGCGGGCGCGTATGTGCGCAATTCGTGCTGGATAATGATTCCGCTGGGCGTGGCGTCTCTCACCACCAGCCTGCAAAACTCGCTGGGGCTGGAATACAAAAGCCTTGCGAATTACTTCATCGGCGGACTGTGCATGGTGCTTTCGCTGTGGTTTTTGCCTGAACTCATCGGAGCGTACTGTCTTGTCGTCGGCACCGGGCTGGGCATGGGCGTGACCGCCGTGCTCAACACCGTAATGATTTGCCGCGCCACGGGGCTGAAAGGCGGTTTCGGCGTGACGCTCATGACAATAGCCTTGTTTTCCGCGCTGTCCGCCGCGACGGCCGTTATGCTCGCCAACCTTTGCGAAGCGTTTATCGGCGGAGCAATTCCCCTGCTTATGTGCTGCGCGGCGGGCATTGCCGTGTATCTCATACTTGCCACAATATTCGACACGGCGGAAATTTCGCTTTTGTGGAAAAATCTGCTGCCCGAAACGCCCGCGCGGAAAAAACAAAAAAAGCCGCTGTCATAGACAGCGGCCCGAACGTCCTTTTTCTATTTGTTTTCAGGCTTTGTCGCCTTTGGCGAAACGCATCATTCTGACAAGCGGTTTCACCTTGATAAGCGCCCCTATAAGCACGAAATTTATGCCGGCGACAAGCAGCTGCGTCGGAATCCGCACCGCGAGGTACGCCCAGAAAGTTTTGCCTTTGCTGTACGCCAAAAACGTGGCGAGGGTATTAAGCCCGCATGTGCAGACAATCAGGCACAGGGCTATCGATATAAAAAGTTTGACAAGGTCGCTTTTTATGCCGACGTATTTGAAAATAACGCCCGGTATAAACCCGATAAGCCCCGAAGCCAGCGTAACCAGCGGCAACCACGGCCCCAGCGGATTTATAAGCATCCCGAGCACGTCGGCCATGACGCCCACGCCGAAGCCCAGAACCGGCCCCAGGAAAATCCCCGCGAAAAAGCATGGGATATATACCAGTGAAATAAAATTGCCGCCGCCGTTAATGGGTATCGTATAGATATTGGCGATTGTGGCGAAGGCGGTGAGAACGGCTGTGTAAACCAGCAGTTTTGTACTTTTGTTCATATAAAAAAACCTCCCTAAGAAAATAGGCAGGTCCATAACAACGGCGGCACAAAGCCGCCTTTTTGCAACGGACGCAATTCAGCATCGCGGAAAACTTCCTTCGTTTGCGGGCAACGTTCCCATCCCGCAACACTTTACGCGCTGAACCTACTTTGCTTTGTTTAATTGTAAATCAGGCGGCGTTCTTTGTAAAGCGTTTGGCGCATAAACCGCCTTTTTGTTGCTCACACTTACACTATGCTGACGGTAATAATAAGAGCGATTATAATATTTGTCGTTTTGCTTGTGGTCATACGCATGATGGGCAAACGGCAAATCGGCGAAATGGAGCCGTTTGAACTTACCATAACGCTTGTAATAGCCGAACTCGCCTGCATCCCCATGGCGGACAAGTCTGTGCCGCTGACTTTCGGCATTGTGTCCATACTGACGATGTACGTCGTGCACCAGCTCATTATACTTCTGACAAGGCGGAGCAAAAAACTGCAAAACGTGCTGAGCGGCACGCCGGTGATAGTAATCGACAAAAACGGTATAAAGTATCAGGCGCTCAAAAGCATGAACATGCAGGTCTATGACCTGTTGCAGGCAATGCGCACCGCCGGATATTTTTCAGTGGACGAAGTGGCTTACGCCGTGTTTGAAACCAACGGTCAGCTGTCCGTTATACCCTACCCCAAAACAAAACAGGTCAACGAAGACGAGGTGGCGCTGCCCGTGCCCGTGCTTGTGGACGGCGAGTGGTCGCCGCAGGATTTGAAATATTACAGCCTGGAAAAATCTTTTCTGGAAGAAACGCTCAGCCGCAACGGCGTACGCGCGGAAGAACTGCTGCTTGTCACGATAGACGACAACGGCAAAATGCTGATTCACCCGAAAGACAAAAAATATTTCGTCGTCAATATAGGCGGAGAGGTGCATTATGGTTAAACAGATAGTAGCCGCGGCGGTTATTTTTCTGCTGCTAGTCGGGCTCGGTCTGACGGAAATGTTTGTCGTACGCGACAACTTTTCGGCGCTGGAAAAAGAATTTACCGAAATGTCGGTTAAAATTCAGGAAGAAACGCTCACCGAAGAAGAATACAACCTAATTTGGGAAGACTGGAAAAAACGGCGGGAAACGGTGGAGTTTTTTCTCAACCACACCGATTTCGCCGAAATGGATTTCCGCATGGCGGAGTGTCACGCCTATATAAAACAAGGCAATTATCAGGACGCGGCGGCACAGGCGGACGTCCTCACCGAACTGACGAGACACATTCCTCATCTGCTCATACCTACACCCGAGCATATATTGTAAAACGATAAAAAGCGGCACCGCCGATTATATCCTCGGGCTGAGAGGGTTCTGTACGTCGTCAGGCGCGAAATACAGTGCGGCGGCGGCCAGAATCATAAACAGAGAAGCATACGGCATAAGCGCCCGCATACTGCCGAGCAGCCACGGCGAAAACAGCAGCCCCGCCAGCGCGGGCGTAACAGTCTGCGCCAACATCGTCGCGGCGTAATAATAGCCGGTGTATCTGGCGAAATCGTCTTTGCCGCAAAAACTCAGCACCAGCGGATACATATTCGCCACCATGAACGCCATGCCCACGCCTATAACGAAAAACGCCGGCAACGACGCCGACGGCGAAGGAAACAGCGAGCACGCCACCCCGCCGACCGACATAAGGCACGCGCCGCAAAGCGTCACGTTTTTCGCGCCGACCTTTTGCGCCAGCGCCGCCGAAGGATACAAAAAAGCGAAAGAACCCGCGGCGAGCGCCGCCATGAGCGTCAGTCCCGCCGTGGAATCGCCAAGCACCCTTACGCTGTATATCGACATGAAAGTTTCCACCGCGTTGACCGCCATGAAATAAAAAAACACTGCCGCCAGCACGAAAAAGCGCCCCTTTTTGTTTTCGGCGGGCGCTGTTTTTTTCTCTTTCGGCGCGGGGAGCAGCGCCGACGGCAAAGGCGGCGTTTCGTCTGTTTTAAAAAGCAGAACCGCAAGACAAAAAAACATAACAGCCGCCACAGCGCACACCACAAAGCCGCTGTCAACGCCGGCCTGACCGCCGCCGAACAGCAAAACGTATCCGAGAGCGGTGCCCGCGCCGCCCATGATGTTTATCACGGCGTTGGCTTTGCCCCTGAGCGGCGGCGGCGTGACGTCGGGCATAAGCGCCGCGGCGGGCGCCCTGTAAAGATTCATCGCGGTCAGCACCGCCGCCAGCGTCAGCAGCATTAAAAACAAATTGTATCTCACCAGCGGCAGACAGCAAAAAGCGGCCCCCGCCGTTGTCACGCCGAGAGCGATGAGTTTCATGCGGCTGCCCGTTTCCCTCTTATGCCTGTCGCTCAGAGCCGTTACAAAAGGCAGCATGGCGACGGCAAACAGATTGTCCAGCCCCATCACCACGCCTATCAAAAACTCGTTGCCGCCGGTAAGTCCTCTGAGATATCCGTCGAGATACAGCGGCACAAGCCAGTTATACGCCTGCCACAGCACGCTTATTGACAAAGCGGCCATGCCTATTACGACGGTGTTTCCGAGGCGAAGTTTCATACCGTACAATTTATGTCATGCGGCGTGCGTTTTTGCCCGCCGCATAAAAAAAAGACGCTTTGCGCGTCTTTTTATCATTGCGGCTTGTCGAAACTCTCCAACGCTTTTTTAAGGAAACGCCCCGTATAACTGTTTTCACACAGGGCGACCTGTTCCGGCGTGCCGGCGGTGACTATCATGCCGCCTTTGTCGCCGCCCTCGGGGCCAAGATCTATGATGTAATCCGCCACGCGGATCACGTCCAGATTGTGTTCGATGACAATAACGGTATTGCCGCCAGCCACAAGTCTCTGCAAAATGGCGATGAGTTTATCCACATCGGCGGCGTGCAGACCCGTTGTCGGCTCGTCGAGAATATATATCGTCTTGCCCGTGCTGCGTTTGGCAAGTTCCGTGGCGAGTTTGACCCTCTGCGCCTCGCCGCCGGACAGCGTCGTGGCGCTCTGACCAAGCGTGATATATCCCAGCCCGACGTCGTAAAGCGTCTGCAGTTTGTTGCGTATCGCGCTGATGTTGGAGAAAAACTCCAGCGCCTCTTCCACCGTCATATTCAGCACGTCGGAAATATTTTTGCCTTTATAGCGCACTTCCAGCGTTTCTTTGTTATAACGTCTGCCGTGACACACTTCGCACGGCACGTATACGTCGGGCAGAAAGTTCATTTCGATTTTTATTATGCCGTCGCCGTCGCAGTTGTCGCACCTGCCGCCGCGCACGTTGAAACTGAACCTGCCCGCCTTATACCCCCTTTCCTTCGCGTCGGGCGTCTGGGCGAACAGTTCGCGTATATGCGTAAACATTCCGGTATACGTCGCCGGGTTACTTCTTGGCGTACGCCCTATCGGGCTTTGGTCGATGGCGATGACTTTGTCGAGATATTCCAGCCCGCTTATTTCGGCAAACTCCGCCCTGTTCTTTCTGCCGTGGTTGAGTTTTTCCGTGAGCACCGGCAGCAGGGTTTCGTTAATCAGGCTGCTCTTGCCGCTTCCCGACACGCCGGTGACGACATTGAACAGCCCCAGCGGAATTTCCACGTCGATATTTTTGAGATTGTTTTGCGTGGCGCCTTTAAGCGACAGTTTCTTTTGCGTGACGGGTCTGCGCTCCGACGGCGTAGGGACGTATTTTTTGTGCGAAAGATACTGTCCGGTAATTGACTTTTCGCAGTTTTTAAGTCCTTCCACGTCGCCGGCGTACACAAGTTCGCCGCCGTGCACGCCCGCGCCGGGACCTATGTCCACCACATAATCGGCGGAAAGAATTGTGTCTTCGTCATGCTCGACGACTATAAGCGTGTTGCCGAGATCCCTGAGTCTTTTGAGCGTTTCAATCAGTTTTTCGTTGTCGCGCTGGTGCAGCCCTATGCTCGGCTCGTCCAGAATATACAGCACGCCCATAAGCCCGCTTCCTATCTGCGTCGCCAGCCTTATGCGCTGCGCCTCGCCGCCCGACAGCGTGCCGCTGCTTCGGGACAGCGTGAGATAATCCAGCCCTACCGACACAAGAAAATCCAGCCGCGCCTTGATTTCTTTGAGCACGACTTCGGCGATTTTGCTCTTTGTGGCGTCAAGCGCGAGATTGTCGAAAAAGTCTTTGAGCGACGAAATCGACATATCGCATATCTCGGCGATGTTCTTGCCGCCAATCTTAACCGAAAGGCTTTCTTTTTTAAGGCGTCTGCCGCCGCACGCCGCGCAAGGGCGGGTGCGCATGTATTTTTCGTATTCGGCCTTGATATAATCGTTAGAGCACTGGGCGTACCTGCGTTCCAGCATAGGCATTATGCCTTCCCAATCGGTCTTGACGCTGCCGGAAAAGGTTTTGGAGTTATACTCTACGTCCACCATTTCGCCGCCGTTGCCGTACATGACGATGTCATACGCTTCTTTTGAGAGTTTTTCCACCGGCGTATTCATGGAAAAGCCGTATTTTTTCGAAAACGCTTCGAGATATTTGAACAGCATTCCGCCGTCCATTGTGATGCCGAAAATCTTGATGGCGCCTTCCGCCAGGCTTTTGCTTCTGTCGGGGATAATCAAATCCTCGTCAAACTCCATGACGAAACCCAGCCCCTTGCATTCGGGACAGGCGCCGAACGGGCTGTTGAAACTGAACATACGGGGTTCGAGTTCCTCAATGGAAACGCCGCAGTCGGGGCAGGCATAGGAAGCCGAATAAAGCGTCTGCTCGCCCTCGATGTCTATCACCACCAGATTGTCGGCCAGCCTGAGCGCCGTTTCAACGCTGTCGGCAAGACGTTTGTGCATATCTTCTTTGACGACGAGCCTGTCCACCACCACGCTGATGTTGTGTTTTTTGTTTTTGTCGAGTTTGATTTCTTCTTCCAGCAGATATATGCTGCCGTCAACGCTGACCCTGGCGTAGCCGCTCTTTTTAAGGTCGGAAAACAGTTTCTGGTACTCGCCCTTTCTGCTGCGGATGACGGGCGCCATTACCATGAGTTTTTTGCCGCCCGGCGCCTGCATGACCTGCTCGCATATCTGGTCAACGGTCTGCTTTTTTATTTCCCTGCCGCACACCGGGCAGTAAGGCGTGCCGACGCGCGCGTAAAGCAGCCTGAGATAGTCGTATATCTCGGTGACGGTGCCCACGGTCGAACGCGGATTTGACGACGTGGTTTTCTGGTCTATCGAAATCGCCGGCGAAAGCCCCTCGATGTATTCCACGTCGGGTTTGTCCATCTGACCGAGGAACTGTCTGGCGTAAGCCGACAGACTTTCGACATATCTGCGCTGGCCTTCGGCGAAAATCGTGTCGAAAGCCAGACTGCTCTTTCCGCTGCCCGACAGCCCCGTAAACACCACGAGTTTGTCGCGCGGAATGGACACGTCTATGCCTTTGAGATTGTTTTCTTTTGCGCTTTTGATAAAAATGTCATCTCTCATATTTTTTCAGTTGCTTTTCCAGTTTGTTGAGTTCCTCACGCAGGACGATGGCCTTTTCGAAATCGAGATTGTTAGCCGCCTGTTTCATTTGCAGGCGCACTATTTCGATTTGTTTAGGCAGCTGCGCTTTCGTGAACTTCGTTTCTTCTTTCTTGGTTATTTCCAGCGTGTTTTTCACGTTGTGTTTTATGGTTTCCGGCGTTATGCCGTTGTCCTGGTTAAACTTGTTCTGAATGGCTCTGCGGCGGTTGGTTTCGTCTATGGCGCGCCTCATGCTGTCGGTAATTACGTCGGCGTACATTACCACCCTTCCGTTGACGTTTCTCGCAGCCCTGCCTATCGTCTGAATCAGCGCCGACTCGCTGCGCAAGAAGCCTTCCTTGTCGGCGTCGAGAATGGCGACAGTCATGACCTGCGGCAGGTCAAGCCCTTCTCTCAGCAGGTTTATGCCGACAAGCACGTCAAAGGCGCCGCTTTTAAGGTCGCTTAAAATTTCCACCCTTTCAAGCGTGTCAATGTCGCTGTGCATGTATCTGACCCTGATGCCTCTTTCGGTCAGGTATTTGGTCAGGCTTTCCGCCATACGTTTGGTGAGCGTGGTAATCAGCACCCGCCCGCTCTTCGCCACCACGGCGTTAATTTCGCCGATAAGGTCGTCAATCTGCCCCTTGACCGGTTTGACGACGATTTCCGGGTCGAGAAGCCCCGTCGGACGTATTATCTGTTCCACAACCTGGCCGCTGAGGTCAAGTTCGTATTTATTCGGCGTGGCGGAAACGCAAATCATCTGCCCCACTCTGCTGTCAAACTCCTCAAAACGCAGCGGTCTGTTGTCAAAGGCGCTTTCCAGCCGGAAGCCGTACGAAACGAGATTTTCCTTTCTGCGGCGGTCTCCGTTGTACATGGCTCTTATCTGCGGCAGCGTCATGTGGCTTTCGTCGATAAAAGTAACGAAATTGTCGGGAAAATAGTCCAGCAGGGTGAAAGGCGGTTCGCCCCTGCTTCTGCCGTCGAAATAACGCGAATAGTTTTCTATGCCGCTGCAATAGCCGAGTTCCTGCATCATTTCTATGTCGTAACTCGTGCGCTGCAAAAGCCTTTGCGCCTCAACGGCCATACCTTTGTTTTTGAATGCCTCGACTTCTTCCCACATGTCGCGGCGAATCTGCTCAATGGATTTTTCCAGCGTGATTCCTTCCACAACATAATGGTTGGCGGGGAAAATAATGGTGTGAAGCAGCGTGGCAATCTGTCTGCCGCTCACAACCTCGACTTCGGATATCCTTTCAATCTCGTCGCCGAAAAATTCCACGCGGATGGCAACTTCGCTGTTGGAAGCGGGAAAAACCTCCACAATGTCACCCCTGACGCGGAAAGTCCCCCTGTGAAAATCTATATCGTTGCGCTGATACTGGATTTCCACCAGGCGGCGGATGAGGTCATCCCGTGAAATCTCCTGCCCGGGGCGCAGCGACACGCTGAGTTTATAATACTCGCCAGGCGCTCCCAGACCGTATATGCATGAAACCGACGCCACGACGATTGTGTCGCTGCGCTCAAAAAGAGAGCACGTCGCCGAGTGCCGCAGTTTGTCGATTTCCTCGTTGATGGACATCTCCTTTTCGATATACAAATCCCTTGACGGAATGTAACTCTCAGGCATGTAGTAGTCGTAATACGACACGAAAAACTCCACCCTGTTGTCGGGGAAAAACTCCCTGAATTCGTTACATAACTGCGCCGCCAGCGTCTTGTTGTGCGAAATCACCAGCGCCGGCCTGTTGACCCTTGCTATGACGTTTGCCATTGTAAATGTCTTGCCGCTGCCCGTCACGCCTTTAAGCACCTGCGCGCGCAGTCCGTTTTCCAGCCCCTCGACAAGCCTGTCGATTGCCTGCGGCTGGTCTCCCCGCGGTTTGTACGAGGAATTTAGTTTGAAATCCCTGTGCTCCATATAGTTATTTTAACTCATCATATTTTTATTGGCAACTATTCGAACATACGTTCGATAAAAAACGCCGTTTCATATATGCATATATGCGCGCATATACGAAACGGACGTCCGCTGCCATTATATGTGAAAGTGCGCATACGTACTTTTGACGTATCAGCCCTTCGGATTATTGACATCGTAAATCATTTTGATACCGAGAAGCGAAAGACGCCTGTCCACCACGTCGATTAACCCGACTTCGTCTTTAACCAGTTCGGAAAGACCGCCCGTGGCAACCACCTTGATGTTCTTTTCGCCCATCTCTTTTTTCATTGTTTCGAGAATATATCTGACCTGCCCCACAACGCCGTAAGTAACGCCCGCCTGCATATTGGTCACGGTAGTCTTGCCTATTATGCGGCTGGGTTTGACAAGTTCGATTGTAGGCAGTTTCGCCGTGGCGTTGACAAGCGCCTCGACCGACGTTTTGACGCCTGGGCATATGCAGCCGCCCAGAAATCTGCCGTCGCGGCTTATGGCGTTGAAAGTCGTAGCCGTGCCGAAATCCACCACAATGACAGGCCCGCCGTATTTATTGTAAGCGCATACGGAGTTGACTATTCTGTCGCTGCCCACTTCTCTCGGGTTTTCGTACTGAATGTTGAGCCCTGTCTTGATTCCCGGCCCCACCATCAGCGGCTTTGTGTGCAGATAGTAGTCGAGCATGTGCTCAATGGTGTAGTTAAGTTGCGGGATGACCGACGAAACGATTGTCCCGTCGATTTGCGAAGGCTCCACGCCGCCGCTGCGCAGCAACTGCATGAGCGCTATGCCGTATTCGTCGGCGGTGCGCACCAGGTCGGTGGCCATACGCCAGCTTTGAATCATTTCATCCCCGTCAAAGAGACCTATTTTGATGTTGGTGTTGCCGACGTCGAGAGCGAGTACCATAATTTAATTTCCCCTTTTGGCGTATTTGCTTATAACCGTATATAATATCGGCGTCAGGATTACGTTGGCGGCGATTTCCACCGGAAAATTGATGAGCAGCACGCTGCCCGTCACGAATTGCAGGACAGTCTGCGCTTCGCCGCCCACGGTAATGGTGGAAGCGCCGTAACCCAGCGCCATAAAGCCAAGCACCAGCGCCGTGTTGGTGACGACGGCGACAACCGCGCCCACTATCGACGGGAGTTGGTTTTTAACGAAATTTTTTCCGCTGTTCGCCGTGGCTTTTTTCATAAGGGCGAAAGAATAATAAGCGGTTATGCCCATTATTATTCTCGGCACGACAGATATCAGCGGGTTCTGGAAAAACGGGGCCGTAACCGTGGCGCTCATAAACGAGCGTATCAGGCTGAATATGCCGAAAGTTGTCGAGCACACCACGCCCACGAAAAGCCCTTCGAGCTGCGCCGCCAGCGTAACTATCATAATAAGCAAAAACGCCGTATCGATAACGCCGGGAATAATGGGTAGCATACCCAGCGGCGTAAAGGAAAACACGGCAAGCAGCGCGATGAAAACCGCCGTTATGGCGATTCTTCTGGTAGTTAAAGTTTTCATGACAATCTCCGTTCCGGTCCGTAAAAGGTACCGTCGTTTTTTTAGTCCCGTTGGCAAGCCATACGAGCCGTATGCATTATATCACACATAATGTTTTTTGTGAACAAACAAGACTAAATTTGTGCGGCGGAAGGCAAGTAACACTTTTCTGCCTTTTGCCATACTGTGAATTGTAACCACATTTTTCCCGACGGGAAAAATATGATTTCGGAGGAGGTAACAACTTTATGTTTAACGGTTTGTTTAACAATAATAACGGTTGCGGCGATTGTACCTGGATTATACTTATAATTTTGTTTGTTTGCTGCTGCTGCGGCGGAAACAACAAAACTTTCAACCTGCGTATCAGTCCTTGCTGCCTGCTTATCATCGCGGCGATGCTCTATTGCTGCGGCGCCATAAGCATAAGCGACAACAGATGCTGACAGACACATAGCGTTTCCGCGACAAAAGCCCCTTCACGGGGCTTTTTTATTTTTATACGCACTTTCCGCTCGGGTTTTTAATAATATATAACAGCGGAAAAAATTTTCCGCCGTTCCTCCCTAAATGATTGCCTGCCGGAAGGCAAAAAAAGACGACCCGAAAACGGGTCGTTTTTCTTTGTCACGCGAATATTGTAGGTTTGCCGAATATAATCGTGCACACAAGGTCGATAATCCAGCATATTACCGCGCCCGGTATAATCCACAGAATGCCGAATACCAATGTTAAAATTTTGCCTTCGGTGGCGCCCTTCACTATACGATAGATTGCCCAGACGATGTCAAGCGCCGGAATACACAGAATCAGTTTGACTATCCACGGCATGCTGTCCATTGCCGAAATGAAACCGTTTTTTGCCATAACACATACCTCCGTATTGTATTCTATTATTTAAGGCTAAATAATATTCCCCTGATACGACAATTATACTCCATCGGAATGCCTGTGTAAATATCAGGCGGAAATTTTTTCTTTCTTTTTTCTCGCGATGACGGCGCTAACCGCCCTGAAAGAAACGATAATGACAGCCGAAACCGCCACGCACAGCACGATTACGCCGACATGCCCCGAAACGTCTACATAATCCATAAAGCCCGCGATTGGCCTTATAACGAAGCACAGCACGCACAAAACCGCCGACAGCAACGCCGTAGGACCCGTTATCCATGTGTAAGGGAAGCACATGACCGCCAGCGCCACGGCGCCGGACAGCGTCATCGCCATGGCGGCCATTGTCACGAAGAGAGCTATTACATCTGTTTCGCCGGCCGTCGGGATTCCGTTGACAGTCGAGTAAATATACACGATAAGCACCGAAAGCGACAGCGACAGTCCGCTTGGAATGGTTTTAAGCAGCGTGTTGGAAATAAACCGCCCCGTGATTCTCGCCGAGTTCGGCCTGAGCGCCAGCACGAAGGACGGAATGCCTATGACTACAAACTCGATTATGTACAGGTTTTTCGGCTCGAACGGATACATCTGTCCGAGAATAAGCATAAGTATGGTGGTAAACACCGTCATCGTCGTTTTCATCAGGAAGAGCGACGAAGAGTTCTGTATGTTGTTGACAACCTGCCTGCCCTCGCGCACCACCTTCGGCATGGAAGAAAATTTGCTGTCCATAAGCACCAGGTGCGCCACGCTCCTGGCGGCCTCGCTGCCCGCCGCTATCGCCACGGCGCAGTCTGCTTCTTTCATGGCGAGTATATCGTTTACGCCGTCGCCCGTCATGGCGACGGTGTTGCCGTTTGCCTTGATTGTTTTGATGAGCAGCGCTTTCTGGTCGGGGTTGACCCTGCCGAACACTGTATATTCGCCGGCGGCGGCTATGACCTCGGCGTCGCTCATGCCTTCGAGGCTGACGTATTTTTCGGCGTTTTCGATGCCCACCTTACCCGCTATCACCGACACGGTAAGCGGATTGTCGCCGCTGATGACCCTGACCGCCACGTCGTTTTGCTTGAACCAGTTTATGATTTCCACGGCGTCTTCCCTCACCGTGTCCTCCACCACTATTATGGCGGCTTCTTTCATTTCAGGCAATTTATCGTCTGTTATATATCCGTCCGAAACGGCGGCAAGCATAACTCTTTTGCCGCGGGCGGCGTATTTTTCTATTTTCACCGCCGTGGCGTCCGTCGGTTTGCACACAAACCCAGGGGCGCCCACCGCTATCGTGCCGACGCCGTCGAAACTGGCGGCGGAATATTTTCGCGCCGAGGAAAACGGAATAACGGCATTGACGGAAAAGGTGCTTTCTTTGCCGAACCTTTGCGCCATTGCCAGCGCCGACTGGTTAGCGTCGCCCGTGGCGGCGAGACAGTTTGCCATGAGAGCGCCGAAATTTTTGACGTCGGCAAGCATTTCCACCTCTTCGACGCTCATTGTGCCGTCGGTAATCGTACCCGTCTTGTCGAGGCACAGCACGTTTACCCTTGCCAGCATCTCAATGCAGTAAAGGTCCTGCACCAGGGCGTTGTTCCGCGCCAGTTTGATGACGGAAACCGCCAGCGCCACGCTGGTAAGCAGCACCATGCCGCTAGGTATCATGCCTATCATGGAGCCGGCGGCCTTTGTAAGCGCTTCCGCCACGTTACCGAGGTCTGCGTACGACACAAAATACGTGCCTATACCGAGAGGGAAAATGATGATTGCCAGCACTTTTATGATCGCGTTTATGGAACGCATGAGCTGACTGTTGGGTTTCTGATATTTTTTCGCCTTGGCGGACAGTTTTTCAACGTAGTTGTCGCTTCCGATATGGTCGACGCGCGCCCTGCACGAGCCGCTCACGACAAAACTGCCGGACAAAAGCGCGTCACCGGTTCTTTTCTTTACCGGCACCGATTCGCCGGTCAGAAGCGCTTCGTTGACTTCTATCTCGCCTTCCAGCACGACGGAGTCGGCGGCGATTTGCTTGCCCGCTTCCAGCCGCACTATGTCGTCAAGCACAAGGTCGCTCACGGCGATTTCGCTTTCAACCCCGCCGCGGACGACGTTGGCTGTCGGCGCCGACATTATCGAAAGCTTTTCAATGCTCTTTTTGGCTTTGATTTCCTGAATGATGCCGATAAATGTGTTCGCCAGTATGACTACGCTGAAAAACAGGTTGTCGAATGACCCCAGCGCAAACATCAGCACCATGATAAAAAGCCCGAGCATGTTGAAAAAGGTGAAGATGTTGCCCAGAAAAATAGCGGCGTAACTTTTGCCCACCGTGCGCTCGACCTTGTTTACAAGGCCGTCGCTCCTGCGTTCCGCCACCTGTTCGGCGGCGAGTCCGACCGACGGCAGGGTTTCGTACCTTACGGCGTCGGCGGCGGCGATGCTCCGTTTTTTCATAAAACACCTCAAAGTTTGTTATAGTCTATCTTGCCGAATTTAGTGACCGGAAACCTGTCGATAAATTCGTAATATTTCGGGTTTGTCCATTTGTCGAGTTTTTCGGCGCACTCGGCCTTTATTGTCGCCAGCAGTTTGTCCGTGTCGGCCCCTTCTTCCGCCTGCACAAAGGCTTTGAGCACGGTGCCCTTACGGTTGTCCGGCACACCTTTTACGCAGCACGCCCTGACGCCGCCCACGGCGGAAATCACGTTTTCCGCCTCGGCTGGAAACACGTTGACGCCCGACACCTTTTCCATACGCTTGATGCGCTGTTTGAAATATATGAACCCGTCGGCGTCCACGCTGCCCCAGTCGCCCGTCCTGACATATCTTTTTCCGCCGTATTCGAAAAACCCGTCGGAGGAAATTTTGCCGCCGTTTATATAACCCTTCATCAGGGCGTCGGTGGAAAGGCACAGTTCGCCCTGGGAATCGGGCGGCAGTTTGTTGCCGTTTTCGTCAAACACATGTATTTCGGCGTCGCCAAGCGCTTTGCCGACAGAGCCTTCCCTCGACGCCGCACGGGTGTTTACGGAAAACACCCCCGCTGCTTCGGTAAGGCCGTAGCCTTCGTCAAGCGGGCACTCCCCGCCGTTTTTGGATACGGTGTAATCGAATTTGGTCTTGACTTTGGCGCTGAGTTTGTCCCCGCCGCAAAAAGCGAACCTGAGTTTTTTAAGATGCCTGCCGTCAAACCCTTTCTGCGCCACCATGCCGGCGAACATTGTCGGCACGCCGGCTATGACGGCTATGTTTTTACGCCTGAGTTTTTTGATTATGAGTTTAGGCGAATATTTCGGTATCAGCACGTTGTCGTAGCCGTAAGAAAGGTATGTGTGGATGCACACCCCCAGCCCGAAAGCGTGAAACATCGGCAGCACGGTAAGCCCGGCCATACCTATGCCGAGTTTTTTCTTCCACGGCAGAATGTCTATTGTGTTTTCCGCTATGGTATTGAAGTTTTTGTTTGTGAGAGCGGCGCTTTTGGATTTTTCCGTCGTGCCGCTGCTGTGCATTATTACCGACACGTCGTCGAAACTTTCGTCGGCGTCAACGTGATAGACCTCCGTCCCGCGCGCGTCGGCGAATTTCACACAGCGTATGTCGTCAATCTGCCTGTACCTTTTTTTGCCGAACGCCGTGTAAAAAAAGGATTCGAAAGCGCTAAGATAATCGTTGGCTTTGCACACAACCACCCTGAACCCGTCCTCTATCAGCCTGTCGAAATAACCGTCCAGAAGGGTATCGAAGGCAAACAGCAGTTTGCTGCCGGTGTCTTTCATATATTCCGCCAGCAGTTCGTATGGCACAAGCGGGTGCACCATGTTGGCAACCGCCCCGATTTTATTGACGGCGTAAAACGAACTTACCGCCGACGGAATGTTTGGCAGGGCTATTGTAACCCGGTCACCCTTTTCAATGCCCTGATTTTTCAGAAAACAGGCGATTCTGTCAATTTCGTCCGACAGAAACCCGTAAGTAAATTTCTTATGCAGAAAAGACATCGCGACGGCGTCTTTTTTCTCATTATAATTTTGCATAAGATATTTATACATAGATGTTTCGGTAATGCTCATAACCACCCCAAGGTAACCAATATAAACAGCAGAGCCACGCCTATACCCTGGCTCAGCAGATAAAACAGCAATGAGTGTCTGCCCACGAAAGTAACCGGCGCCACGAATTTTTCGTTGACGAAGCCCAGTCTGGTGCTTTTGTCTTTATACAGCAGGTTGCCCAGCACCGCGCCGAGCAGAAACCAGCCCAGCCACGGCATCAGCGGAAAGAAATCGCCCGACGACCAGCCACGGGCGCTCATGTTCTCGAACAGAAATATCAGCCCTATCGGCTCGCGCAGGTTTACGGACTCAAAATAAAAGCCGAGCGTAAGCGCGGCGACGCCCAGGACGAATATCATCCAGTCGGGCACGCGCAGCGCTTTAAGCACGCAGTACACTATGCCGCACGTCGCCAGCATATGCAAAACGCCGTAGTTTATCACCACGCCGCTGACCATGCCCGTTTCCGTCGCGACGTGCGTGGCGAGGGTCACCACCATGGCGGCGGCAAAAATTTTAAGCGCCTTTATCCAGTTGTTTTTGGAAAACACCGTCGACAGCCCGGACACCACCACGAAAGCGCCGACGAAATAGTCGTGTGTGGCGGCTCTTATTCCGCTGTACCAGTATTCCCTGGCGAATCTGCCTATCGCCTGTCCCACGGGCGTGGAAAAATCAAACAGAAAAATCATGCCGAAATCGTACATAAGGTGGTCCCATATGACAAACAGCATGCAAAAACCGCGGATGAAATCCACTTCCCACACCCTGCGTTTTTTTGTTGTGTTTATTACGATACTGTCAGACATAATTCATTTGACGACGCTGTCGATAACGCCGCCGCCAATGCAGTAATCACCGTCATAGAGCACGGCGAACTGTCCAGGCGTCACGGCGCGCTGTTTTTCGTCAAAAACCATTTCGACTTTTCCGCCGCCGAGTATTTTCACCCTGACGCCCTGCTCGGGCTGCCTGTAACGGAACTTCGCCTTGCAGGCAAACTCTTTGGCGTTCGGTTCGGACGGTATCCAGTTGAACCCGCCCGCCGTGAGACTGACGCTCATCAGCGGTTCTTCGTCGCCGTGGCTGACGTAAAGCACGTTGTTTTTAAGGTCTTTTTCCGCCACGAACCACCTGCCGCTGCCGTCTTTCGTGCCGCCTATGTTCAGCCCTCGGCGCTGCCCCAGCGTGTAATACATAAGCCCTATATGCCGCCCGACCTTTTTGCCGTCAAGCGTAAGTATGTCGCCAGGCTGACACGGCAGATAATTTTTGAGAAAAGCGCGGAAATTACGCTCGCCTATAAAGCATATTCCCGTGGAATCTTTTTTCGCCGCTGTGTAAATATTGTTTTGACGGGCGATTTCGCGAACTTCGTTTTTATCCAGGTCCGCCAGCGGAAACAGAACCTTTTCCAGCTGGCTCTGGCTCAGCTGGTTGAGAAAATAAGTCTGGTCCTTGTTCCGGTCCTTCGCCTTTTTAAGCCGGTGAACGCCGCCTTCGTGCTCAATGCCGCAATAATGCCCCGTGGCGATATAATCCGCCCCCAGCGACAGAGCGTATTTCAAAAAAGGCCCGAATTTTATTTCCCTGTTGCACAGCACGTCGGGGTTTGGCGTGCGGCCGTTTCTGTATTCGTCCAGAAAATAAGAAAAGACCCTGTCCATGTATTCTTTGGCGAAATTGACGGTATAATACGGGATATCCAGCCCGTTGCACACACGGCGCACGTCCTCGAAATCCTGTTCGCCCGTACAGTGCCCGCCTTCGTCCTTTTCTTCCCAGTTGGACATATACAGCCCTATTACGTTGTATCCGAGGCGTTTCAGAAGCAGCGCGGCGACGGAACTGTCCACCCCGCCGCTCATGCCCACGACAACGGTCTTTCCTTTGCCCGAAATTTCCATTATACCGACATTATAATACAAAACGCCGCCGTTGGCAAAATAAAAGCGCACAAAACTATTTTTGCCGCTCCGCCGCAATATTTTCGGCAGCGGCTTGTCTTGGCGCGCCGCAGGTGCTAAAATTGTTTATATTAAAAGCCGTGGGGCGAAAACAATGCTTTCATCACAAAGACAACAAATTTTAGACTTTGCCTCGTCAAACTACGGCACGGAGGCGGAATACCTGTGGTGGGATTGTCCCCGCTACGCCGTGCTGCGGCACCCGCGCGGCAAATGGTACGGCGTAATCATGGACGTGCCGTACAGCAAACTCGGCGTCGCCAAAAACGGCATAACCGACATACTCGTTACAAAATGCCCGCAGTTTATGCAAAAGACTTTTCTCGGCAAAAGCGGGTTTCTGCCGGCGTACCACATGAACAAAACCCACTGGATAACAGTCCTGCTCGACGGCTCGGCAAGCCTTGACGACGCCCTTACCCTGCTGGACATGAGTTATTCTTCTCTTTCATCGAAACGGCGCGGCGGATAACCGGCCGCCGCGGACAAAATTACATCACGGAGCGATATCATGAAAAACAGCAAAGAACTTATCGGCGAAATCATTCAGGACATACGCCGCGACATGTCCGACGAAGAAATACTCTCGCTGCTCGCCGGCAGCAAGATTTCCGTCAACACCGACACCGAAACAAAAAAACGCGCCACAGTCGGCCAACGCGCGGCAGACACGATAGCTAAGTTTGCCGGCAGTTGGGCTTTTATCTTTTCGTTTGTCGGCGTATTACTGGCGTGGATGGCCGTCAACATAATAATGGCGACAAACGCCTTTGACCCTTACCCGTTCATATTGCTCAACCTGGTGCTGTCCTGCGTAGCGGCGGTGCAGGCTCCGCTCATTATGATGAGCCAGAACCGCCAGGAAGAAAAAGACCGCAGACGCGCCGAAAACGACTACAAAGTCAACCTGAAAACGGAAATACTCATTGAAGACCTGTACAAAAAAGTCAACCGCATTCTGGCAAAGCAGGAAGCGCTGGCAAAACTGCTCGAAAAAGACGAAAACAACAAAAAAGACGCCTGACGGCGTCTTTATTTTTTGGCGTATTCTTTCCCTTCTTCGGCGGCGCGGAAATATTTTTTATAAGACTTGCCGCAAAAACGGCATATTTCCCCGTCTTTGGCGGGAGCCGCTTTGAAGTCATAGGCGCCGTTGACGCGCCAGCCTTTGAATATCGACGGCGAAACGGCGTTTGACGGACAGTTGAACACGCATCTCATGCAGCCCACGCATTTTTTGCCGAATCGGGGCTTGCCGCCCGACATCGCTATGTTGCCGCGCGGGCACCTGTCGGCGCACAGCCCGCAGCCCGTACACTTATCTTCCGCTTTGAACCTTCTGCCTATAAACGGCATGGCGGTGTGCTCTATTTTCAAAACGAAAGACACAAAACGGCTCACGGCGCCCACCCTGTACATTCCCCTGTCGCCATCCGTCACGCTGCGCGCGTCTTTCGGCAGGCGCAGTTCGGCGGCGCGCCACATCCGCGCCGCCATCGCGTCGCTGTGGCGGAAAATAATGTTGTAAGGCATGACGTACCAGAAGGCGCCGCGCACGTCGTATCCGCGGCGGCGGAGCATGCGCGCGGGCGTCACCGTGGCCGCTGTGTTGAGTTTGAGCGCCTCGCCCGATGTCTGTATGATGTAAACCAGCGCAGAGCCGCGCGGCATGTTTTTAATGAATTTCAAAACGGGCGACGGCGCGTTGAAAGCGTGCACGGGGTACCCCAGCACTATGCGGTCGAAACCGGCCGGCGGCACGGCGCAGTCGGTTATATAAACCGTTTGTGTTTCGTGCCCCGCCTTCTCCATCAATTCGGCGGCGCGGGCGCATACCCGCCCGGTATTGCCCGTGCCGGAAAAAATAAAAAAACCTATTTTCATAATCTCGTGTAGACGACGGTATTATACCACACCTTGCCCTGTCTGCCAAATATAAGAAAAGGCGTGAAACCTCACGCCGTTGGCGCACCCGCCGGGATTCGAACCCGGAACAGCGCCGTCGGAGGGCGCCGTTTTATCCGGTTAGACTACGGGTGCATGCAATAATGATATAGCAAAACGGCAAAAAAAACAAGCCCTTGACGGGCTTGTTTTGTTTTTTGACTCGTGTTTTATTGTTACTTGTTGTCAACGGCGCACATATGGCTGATAAGGTCAACTACCTTGTTGCTGTAACCCATTTCGTTGTCATACCAGGCGATGAGTTTAACGAAAGTCGGGTTGAGCATTATGCCCGCCGTGGCGTCGAAAATGCTGGTGCAGGTTTCGCCGATAAAGTCGCTGGAAACAACGGCGTCTTCGGTATATTTAAGCACGCCTTTCAGTTCGCCGTCGGCTGCTTTTTTGACTGCTTCTTTGATTTCGTCGTATGTGGTTTCTTTGGCGAGTTTGCAGGTCAGGTCAACGACGGAAACGTCAAGCGTAGGCACGCGGAAAGACATGCCCGTCAGTTTGCCGTTGAGTTCAGGAATGACTTTGCCCACGGCTTTCGCCGCGCCGGTGGAAGACGGAATGATGTTGCCGCTTGCCGCCCTGCCGCCGCGCCAGTCTTTGAGCGACGGACCGTCAACGGTTTTCTGCGTGGCCGTCGTGGAGTGCACGGTGGTCATGAGACCTTCGGCAATGCCGAAATTGTCGTTGATGACTTTCGCCAGAGGCGCCAGGCAGTTGGTTGTGCAGCTGGCGTTGGAAACGACTTTCATGTCGCTCTGATATTTATTCTGGTTGACGCCCATGACGAACATAGGCGCGTCGCTACTCGGCGCCGTGATGACGACTTTTTTGGCGCCGCCGTCAAAGTGCGCGCTCGCCTTTTCGGTGGTGGTGAAGAATCCGCTCGATTCGGCGACGTATTCAACGCCCTCTTTGCCCCAAGGGATATTTTTAGGTTCTCTTTCGTTGTAAACGGAAATCTTTTTGCCGTTTATCACGATGCCGCCTTCGGTCGGTTCCACCGTGCCCTTGAAGTGCCCGTGAATCGTGTCATATTTGAACACATAGCACATGTAGGCGAGATCGGTGAAAGCCGGGTCGTTTATGGCAAGCACTTCCACGTTGTCACGCTGAAGCGCCGCGCGCATAACAAGCCTGCCTATTCTGCCGAAGCCGTTGATACCCATTTTTACTTTAGTCATGTTACACCTCCGTATATAACAAAACACTTGTGTTTTTAATTCGGATTATTTGAGATTTTCGGGGTTGAGCCCTTCGAGTTCTTTGACCACAAACCTGCCGTCCTTGCGGATAAGCACGTCGTCGAAATAAATCTCGCCGCCGCCGTATTCAGGCGTCTGTATAAGCACCAGATCCCAGTGAACGGTGGAACGGTTGCCGTTATCGGCGTCCTCGTAAGCGTTGCCCGGCGTGAAATGTATGCTGCCTGAAATCTTTTCGTCAAACAGAATGTCGCATATCGCGCTGTTGACGTACGGATTTACGCCCAGGGCGAATTCGCCCACATATCTGGCGCCCTCGTCGCTGTCGAAAATGTCGTTGAGCTCCTTGTCCAGCCCGTTGGCGCACGTCGCCTTGACGATTTTGCCGCCCTTGAAAGTAAGCGAAATGTTTTCAAAGCGTTTGCCCCTGTTCATTGTAGGCGTGTTGTAGGTGATGACGCCGTTCACGCTGTCCCTCACCGGCGCGGTGTAAAACTCGCCGTCGGGAATATTCATCTTGCCGGCGCATTTGATGCCGGGTATGCCCTTTATGGAAAAGGTCAGGTCGGTGCCCGGCGACACTATGCGCACCTTGTCGGTCTTTGCCATGTACGACTGCAAAGCGTCCATCGCCCTGTCCATTTTGCCGTAGTCGAGGTTGCACACGTTGAAATAAAAATCCTCGAACTTTTCGGTAGACATCTGCGCCAGCTGCGCCATCGACGGGTTAGGATACCGCAAAATGACCCACTTTTTGCCGAGGCGTATGTCGAGATGCACTTTGTCCTGATACACCTTGCTGTAAGTCTTTGTGTTTTCACCCGGCACATCGCTGTTTTCAAAGGTATTTTCGCCGCCCCTTATACCGATGTAGGCGTCCATGCCGCGCATACGGTAGGCGTCGTAATCCGCCCAGCGCTTGCAATGCTCTTCGCTCGTGCCCATGAGCAAAGCCCTGTTCACCCTTTGACTGCCTATTTCCACAAACGGATAACCGCCCGCTTTGTAAACGGCTTTGACTATTTCTTCCACAAGAGCATCGTCAACGCCTGTAACCTCGATGAGGACGTTTTCGCCCGGCTTGACCGAGCAGCTGTAATTTACCAGATTTTCCGCCAAAACAGTCATTCTGCTGTCTTTCATTTAACGCACCTTCTTTAACTATAAATTTCGCGGATAACGTGTTTTCAATATATTCGCTCGCCGCTTTGTTTATTATTCCGCCGCGGCTCAAAAAGCATACTATCCGACGGGATAAAACCCGCTTTGGACAACACGCCCGTTTGGAATATTATACCAAATAAACAACCCGTTGACAATAGGCTTTGTAGTTTTTAACCGCCATTTTGTCGCCACATCCTTCACGCAAAAACGGCCGCCCTGTTTCCGGGCGGCCGCGACGACTGTGTCGGTCAGTTATACATTATATACCCCCAACAAAACCCTTTCCCCCTTTCAAAGTGAGCCGCCACGCCTATGGCGTGACTAAGGGTTGGCTCTACCGATTAAACGCCTTGAACAAGCGGCATATCGACCGTCAGGGAGATATGACGCTTATCAAACGCCGTAGCCAAGCGGCAATACACTTAAAAACACGGTTGCTCCCTTTAAAAGGGAGCCGTCACGCCAGCGGCGTGACTAAGGGTTGGCTCTACCGATTAAACGCCTTGAACAAGCGACATATCGAAGCGTAAGCGAGATATGGCGCTTATTAAACGCCTTAGCCAAGCGGAATATCGACCGTCAGGGAGATATGACGCTTATAAAAAGTAACGGACGGATTTCTCCGTCCGTTAAATTTGTTTAACCGTAAGACCCGACTCCCGGCGAAAAATTGTAATAACAATTTGAATTATAGGAAAACAATATGTTACACAAATGAGCAGTATGATTCGCTTAAAGCCGTGTCAGCGGTGCAACACGATGTTAATCAGCAACCACCCGCGTCGGCAGCAGGAGCGGAAGGCGCAGCAGCGCTTTCGCCGCCGGCTTCTTCTTCGGTTTCTTCTACCGCGTCAGGGAGCGGAGCATAGTAAGCGTAAGGGTTCTGGTCAAAGATCGCCTTGATCGCGTTAGTCCACTCAACGTTCTGTGGGTTGCCTTCAACGCTGGTGTTGGCGTAAGTGTATTCAGCTTCAGCCAGACCTACGAGTTCGGCTTTGCCTTCATCTTCGCCGTTGAACATCATCATGTTAGGAACGCACATCTTGGTGTACTGTTTACCGCCGATGGTGAATTCCACATTGTAGTTCCATTCGGATTCATATTCAGGCAGATATTCATTCAAGAATTTGGCGTAAACGTGAGCGTAGTTATATCTGCCGCCGTCAAGTTTCTCTTTAACTTGATCAAGCGAAGTAAACGCGCCATAGGCTTCATAAGGCTTTTTGCCGTTTTCTTCATAAGCGGCTACTTTTGTTTTATTGTCCAGAATCAACTGGGCAAGCTGGTCAATAGTAGCACTTTCGGCATACGTAACTTTAACGTCATCAAGAATGCCTTTCGCACTAGCAATCGTCAGCGCAGCAATATCGCTGTTTCTGGTGTTGAGGTTGGAAGCAAGGTAAGCGCTGTTTTCAACTATTACATTTGTTTCAGCACCGTCTACTTCTGTTTTGCTGGCAGCGTCAATTTTAGTGCCGTTGTCAAGACGTGGGTCAAACATGTAGATTTTGCTGATGCCGTAGTCTTTAGCCAGGTCGTTGGTCAGCATTGCGATAGCCTGGGTGTTAGGGCACCAGGTGCCGCCGAAGAACACAGCGAAGTAACCGTCGTTGTTATTCATGAGATAAGCGAACTGCGCGTAGTTGGCAACGGTCACATACACGTCGGTCTTTTCATCGAGGAAAGCGTCGGTGCCGTCATCGTTGTACATGTGCAGTCTGCCGTCGGCAAACAGGTTCATGGTGTTGATGCTGCCGGTGTTGTACATTTCAGGCACAGGGTTCTTAGGGTCGCCATACTGTGCGTAGCTAGGACGTCTGGTAGCAACGGAAGCAATCGCCAAAGCGCCTTTGTCATAGGAAGCAGAACCCGCGATTTTACCGTTATAAGTTACGGTTTTACCGTCGGAGGTAGTGCTGTCAGCGCCGGTGATACCGTAAAGGGTGTTGTCAGTCCATTCGGTCGCTTCTTTTTTGGAGATAGCGGTCAAAGTTTCCTGAACAGTTTCAATGTCAGTGTCCTTTACAGTTTCAGGAAGCGCTTTAATGATGTTGGCGCTCACAGTGGTGTCATAACCGCCCGTAAGGTCAGGGTTGAAGTGATAGATGGTCACATCCCAATCCTGAGCGAGTTTGTTGATTGCCTGGAATCTTCCAGCCGCGCCTGAACCTTCGCTGTCAACATAGAGCAGGAATTTGCCGGCGGTAGTGAACATTTTGTACACGCCCTGGAAGGTAGCGGCTTCTATTTTAACGTCGCCATCCAACTCGTACTTGGTGCCATAGTAGTTGTATTCTTCGTCCGGGTTAGTGCCCGCGCCGCAAGCGGTGAGGCTGAAAACACCGAAAACCATAACAACTGCCAAAAGCACTGTCAAAAGTTTCTTTTTCATAGATTCCTCCTATAAATTTTGGGTCAAAAAAGACCTTTTGCCGCACTACTGCTCGACAGGCGGCGGGCTCCGTTTTGTTTCGCGCCGGCGCCAAAGCGCGTTTTTAAGCAATATTTCATTGCTTTTCTTGAAAAATAATCAATAAATTATTGCTTGTCAAGACATAAAAGCAATAAAATGTTACTTTTTATTGGCAAGATAGAGCAGTTGTTTTACGGAGGTGAACGTGATAAAACTAAAAGAACTGCGAGAGGAAAGGGACGTCTTGCAAAAAGACCTGGCGGCGGCGATAAACCGCACCCGCGCCTGCATTTCATCTTGGGAACAAGGCAAAACCGAACCGAGTATCGACGACCTTGTCAAACTTGCCGATTTTTTCGGAACGTCGGTAGACAGCGTGATTGGCAGAAGCATTGCCGATGAAAGAGAGGCGCGGCCGAAAACCGAAATAGAACTGCTGGATGAATTCCGCAAACTTGACGAAAACGACAAATACCGCACATTGGGCTATGTGCAGGCGCTGGCGCAAAGAGAAAACGAAATTCTGCTTTCTCCTTTATATAATAAAGAAAGAGCAGATTTATATAATAAAAAAAGAGCAGACGTGAAAAACGACGCCTGACGCCCCGCCGCGCGTCCGCAAAAATTTTCCGCTTCCCCTTTTCAGAGGGAGTTTTTTTTATTTTTTCCGCCCGTCGGCGGTTTTACGGTAAATTTACTCAAAACATACAAAAAAATTTCACAAACCCCCTTTAATTTTGTTTTTATTTACGATACAATAATAAAAACAACACAAGTTTATCGGAGGTGGTACTTATGCCATTGGTTACGACAACCGAAATGTTCAAAAAGGCTTACGACGGCGGATACGCCATCGGCGCGTTCAACATCAACAACATGGAAACAATTCAGGGTATTGTGGAAGCGGGCATGGAAACCCGTTCGCCGCTGATTTTGCAGGTTTCCAAGGGCGCCAGACAATACGCCAACGTGACCTATCTCAAAAAACTTATGGAAGCCGCCACTATCGAAAGCGATTTGCCGATAGCCTTCCATCTCGACCACGGCGACAGTTTCGAACTGTGCAAAGACTGCGTGGACAACGGGTTTACCTCGGTTATGATTGACGCCAGTCACATGCCGTTTGAAGAAAACGTAAAACTGACAAGGCAGGTTGTGGAATACGCGCACGACCACGGCGTGGTTGTGGAAGCGGAACTCGGCAAACTCGCCGGCATAGAAGAACACGTCGTGAGCGACAGCCATCAATACACCGACCCGGACGAAGTTCAGGAATTTGTCTCCCGCACGGGCGTCGACAGTCTGGCAATCGCCATAGGCACGTCGCACGGGGCGTACAAATTCAAAGGCAAGCCGGAACTGCGCTTTGACATCCTCGCGGAAGTGGAAAAACGCCTGCCGGACTTCCCTATCGTTTTGCACGGCGCTTCCAGCGTGCCGCAAAAATTTGTAGACCTCATCGACCAATACGGCGGCAACGTCAAAGGCGCGCAGGGCGTGCCGGAAGAGCTGCTCAGAAAAGCCGCTTCCATGGCGGTGTGCAAAATCAATATCGACAGCGACATCCGCCTTGCCATCACCGCCTGCATAAGGCAGCATTTCGCCGAACATCCGGAACATTTCGACCCGCGCCAGTATCTTGCCCCGGCGAGAACCGCCATTAAAGAAATGGTCAAGCACAAAATAATCAACGTGCTCGGCTCAAACGACAAAGCATAAGACAACGCAAATTTGTCTTTTCAAAATCTCCTCAAAAAAACCGCCCTTTTTTCGGGCGGTTTTTCCCACTCTCTTTATAATAAAAAAAAAGCGTCCCCGACGGGGACGCTTTGCCTTTATTTGATTTTCCGTAAAAACGCTCAGTCTTTTTCGCAGAAACTGGTGCCTTTGTCTTCTTCCAGCATGATTTCCAGAATTTCCATATCGGTCGTCCTCATGCCTTCGGCAGCCATTCTGCCCACCGATTTGATGGTGTCGTCGACGTCGATTTTAAGAATGCCCGTGTCGGCTTCGTATTGCAGGCCTTTCATTGCAATCTGGTGAGCCAAAAAGCCGGAATCGAGCGCCGTGGCGATTTTGGCAGCGCAGCTGACCTTGGCGCCGTCGCACACGATACCCGACGCGTTGGCGAGCGAGTTCTGGATAGCCTGGCTGATCTGGCAATCGGTGCCGCCCGCCATAAAGGTGAGCGCCGCTGCCACCGACGTGGCGCTGGAAACCGCCGCGCAGAAAGCCGACATACGTCCGACGTAAGATTTCTGATAAATGGTCATCAGGTTTGAAAGCACAAGCGCCCTGTAAAGGGTTTCTTCGTCAATGCCTTCTTCCCTGGCGTATGTAACAAGCGGAATGCTGGACGTAATGCCCTGGTTGCCGCTGCCGCTGTTTGTGATAACCGGCAATATGCAGCCGCCCATGCGCGCCTCGCTGCCCGCCGCGGTATAAGCCTTCATTTTGGTGAATACCGACTGGCAGTTGGCGTCGAGAATAGTCGGGCCGATGCCCACGCCGTATTTGCCCGTCATCCCCTCGTTGGAGATGGCCGTGTTATATTCTATCTGTCTGGCAATGAGGTCGTGTATATCTTCGAGTTTGACTTCTCTCGCGAAATCGATGATGTCACCGAGATTAAGAATGCTGCGGTCGGTCATTACGCCGTAATATTTGCCGGTCGCCGCCGAGTCGCTCGCGAGAACGTGAATTTTCTTGCCGTCTTTTTCAATGCATACGATATTGGTGTGCAAATCCCTGATTTCCACCATGCTGTTGGAAGTGCCTTTATAGCAATGCATTTTGATATGCAGCGTATGGGTCGATTCCAGCAGTTTGACCTCGCAGTAATCGGTCTTAGCGAGTTCTTTGGTTCTTTTGATGACCTCAGGCGAAACGTCATGCAGCACTTCGAGAGCCCTGTCGGCGTCGCCGCCCAGCGCGCCAACGATTGCCGCCGCGTTTATGCCGATGAGATTGCCGGAGTTCGGCACGATTACGCCCTTGACGTTTTTAACGATATTGCCGCTGCACTCGGCGACAATCTTGTCAGGTTCGCAGCCCAGCACCTGTCTTGCCTTTGCCGCCGCGTACGCGATTGCGATAGGTTCGGTGCATCCCAACGCAGGAATAAGTTCTTCCTGCAAAATCTTGACATAATTTTGATATTCTTCCTTACTCAATGCCATAATCAACGCCTCGTGTTTTACGGTGGCGGAGGATATCAACACTCCTGCCCACTTTAAAATATTGTTTGTATTATATTAACCTTTTTCAAGACTTTTTGCAAGTACTTTATCAAATTTTTCACGGCGCCGACGGCGCCCTTTCCTATGCCGGAAAAAAATATTGTCTTTCGCCGAAAAACATCGTTAAAACAGTTGACAAATGCGTCTTCTTTCATATAATTGTCTTGTTTAGCAAAAATAAACTTTTGGTTTAGAAATACAAAACACGCTAAACCGGGAGTTTACAAATACCAAACAACACATTTTCAAGAGGCGGAATATGCAGATAGGTTCAAAAATCAAGCGGTTGCGTCTCAAACGCAACCTCACACAGGAAGAACTCGCCGACAGGTGCGAACTGTCGAAAGGTTTTATTTCCCAGCTGGAAAATGACCTTACCAGCCCCTCCATCGAAACGCTGGACGACATCGTGCAGGCGCTGGGCACGTCGCTGAAACAGTTTTTCGCCGACGACGACGAGCAAATCGTCTTTCGTGCGGAAGACCACTTCGTCAAGGAATACGACGACTGCACGATAAGGTGGCTTGTGACCAACAGCCAGAAAAACGAAATGGAGCCGATTCTCGTCACGCTGAGCCCAGGAGGCGAAACGGACGACGACATGCCCCACGAAGGCGAAGAGTTCGGCTACGTCATTTCGGGCAGCGTGCTCCTTATAATAGGCGACAAGGAAATCGACTGCAAAGAAGGCGACAGTTTTTATTTCACGGCGGACAAGGCGCACAACATCAAAAACGTGTCGGAGCGCGACGCCGTGTTCATCTGGGTGTCCAGCCCACCTAACTTTTAACAATAAAATTCTGCGGGGTTTTACAAATGAGCGAAAAAATCATCGAATTTATCGGCGTATCAAAGACATACGGCAAAACTCTGGCCGTTGAAAACGTCAATTTTTACGTCAACAAAGGCGAATTCATCACATTTCTCGGGCCGTCGGGCTGCGGCAAAACCACAACGCTGCGCATGATTGCCGGTTTTGAAATGCCGTCGGAAGGGCAGATTCTGCTTGGCGGGCGCGACATAACCGCCCTGCCGCCGCACAAGCGCCCCATCAACACGGTGTTTCAGCGTTACGCGCTGTTTCCGCACCTTGACGTGTACGACAACATAGCGTTCGGCCTCAAACTCAAAAAGGCGCGCGTCGTGCTGGAAGACGAGGACGGCAACAGAATCGAGCGGTTTGAAAAACTGACAAGAGACGAAATCGCCGAAAAGGTGCAGAACGCCCTGAAAATCGTTGACCTGGAAGGTTTTGAGGACAGAAACATTTCCACCCTGTCGGGCGGGCAGCAGCAGAGAGTGGCAATCGCCAGGGCAATAGTCAACGAGCCTGAAATTCTGCTTCTGGACGAGCCGCTGGGCGCGCTGGACCTCAAAATGCGCAAGGAAATGCAGCTCGAACTCAAAGAAATGCACCGCAAACTGGGCATAACCTTTATATACGTAACCCACGACCAGGAAGAGGCGCTGACAATGAGCGACACCGTCATCGTCATGAAAGACGGCAACATTCAGCAAATCGGCACCCCCATGGACGTGTACAACGAGCCGAAAAACGTGTTCGTCGCCGACTTTATAGGCGAAAGCAACATTCTTTCGGGGCTGATGACGGACAAGTTCAAAGTCAAATTCGCGGGGCAGACGTTCGACTGCGTGGACGATTTCGCCAAAAACGAATATGTCGACGTCGTCGTGCGGCCGGAAGACATAATAATGACCGACGCCGTAGGCGGCCAGCTGGTCGGCAGCGTCACAAGCAGCATCTTCAAGGGCATGCATTACGAAATGACCGTAATGGTTGGCAAAAACGAGTTTACCGTGCAGAGCACCGAAGAGCGCAAAGCCGGCGAAACAATCGGACTGCGAATCGCGCCCGACGCCATACACATCATGGCGAAGGAGTTCACCGTCAACAAATTCGACGGATACGTCACCAAAAAGAACACCGTTGTGTTCGGCGACGGTGAATACGAAGCCGACGTCACGCAACTGTATCCGGGCTCAACGCTTGACGAAGAAGGATATCTCGTCACCAAAAACGGCGAGAAGATTGACCTTACCGACGTTGACGTCAGCGTGGAAGTTTCTCTCAAAGACGTAGATATCGACGACAGCATAGAAGAAGCCAACGCCGTGGGCAGCATTATTTCCATTATATACAAAGGCGACCACTATCAGGTCATAGTCAGGACGGAAAACGAGGAAGACTACGTCCTCGACACCGAATATCTCTGGAACGAAAACGATACCGTCGGCGTCAGAATTCCGTCGGACAAAATCAGGCTCACCCTTAAACCGGAGGCGCAGCAGAAATGAAATTGCATTTTTCACGCAAACAGCTCATCATCCCCTACGCGCTGTTTATGGTTCTGTTTGTGGCGCTGCCTTTGCTGTTCATCGTGTTCTACGCCTTCACGAACAGAACTACCGGAGCGTTTTCCTTTGACAACTTTATACGCTTCTTTACAAGTTCGACGTCAATGTCCAACCTGCTCATCAGCATAGGCATAGCGGCTCTGACGACCTTGTTCTGCCTGCTTCTGGCATATCCGATCGCTTTTATACTCGCCAGAAGCAACATGAAAAAGAAGCACGTCCTGCTCATGCTGTTCGTGCTGCCGATGTGGATAAACTTCGTGCTGCGCATCAACGCCCTGCGCGAGTTTCTCGGGCTCACGGGCATGCTGGGTCAGGCCAACTTTTTCAACACGATACTCGGCATGGTGTACGACTTTTTCCCTTTCATGGTGCTTCCGCTGTACACCACGCTCATTAAAATGGACAAGAGCCTCATCGAGGCGGCGACAGACCTGGGCGCCGGCCCCGTCACCACTTTTTTCAAAGTGACGCTGCCGCTCTCCATGCCCGGAATAATGTCGGGCGTGACGATGGTGTTTCTGCCGTCCATGACAAACTACGTCATAACCGATTCGCTGGGGCTGGGGCAAATCACCATCATCGGCAAACTCATCGAGGAATGCTTCGGCACCAGAAACGACTGGAACCTCGGCTCGGCGATATCGCTGGTGCTGCTGCTCATAGTATTTGTCACCATGCTGGCGACGGGCGGCTTTAAGGAAGAAGAAAACGGTTCGAGAGGTGCGGGAATATGGTAAAGAAAATTGTTAAAGGCGTTATTCTCGCCGTCGGACTGCTGTTTATTTACACCCCTATTCTGCTGCTGGTGGTGTTCTCGTTCACGCCGGCGACGACGCTGGGCGTGTGGGAAGGATTTTCTTTCGACCTGTACGTTCAGCTGGTGGGCAACGCGCAGATTATGAACATCGTCAAAGACACCGTCATTCTCGCCGTGCTGGCGGCGGCGGTTTCCACCGTGCTGGGCACGCTGGGCGCGATAGGCATTTTTTACTCCAAAAAGAAAACGGCAAACGCCGTGAGCGCCGTGTCCCGCATACCCGTCATCAACGCCGAAGTTGTGACGGCAATGTCGCTGGCGCTGCTCTTCGTGGCGCTGACGATGTATAAAACATATGTTTCGCTGCTCATAAGCCATGTGGTCATCACGCTGCCTTTCGTAGTGCTGTCGGTAATACCGAAACTCAAACAGATGGACCCCAACCTTTACGAAGCGGCTCTCGACCTGGGCGCCACCCCTACCAAAGCGCTGTTCAAGGTGGTGCTGCCGGAAATACTGCCGGGCGTGCTTTCCGGCTTTATGCTGGCGGTTACCCTGTCGCTGGACGACTATATAGTGACGGCGTTTGTCAAGCCCGACTGGTTCGACTCGATAAGCACATATGTCTACAACTCAATCAAAGTGCCGCAGCAATCCGCCGTGCCTCAGCTCAGAGCGCTGTCGGCAATCATATTCGTGCTTATCATCGTGGCGGTGCTCGTCATGAACATACCTAAAAACAAACAAAAAAACAGATTTAAGGAGAAAATAGATTAAATGAAAAGATTCATCACCGCCGTGCTTGCCGCGGCAATGGCGCTGACTCTGTTCGTGCCTTCTTTCGCCAGCGCGGCGGAAAACGACAACATCCTGCGCATTTACAGCTGGGAGGACTACATCGCCACCGACGAAGAGGACGAAAACATCACCATGGCAAACCGATTCGAAACGTGGTATGAAGAACAAACCGGCAAAGACATCACTGTGGAATACTCCACTTTCGGCACAAACGAAATAATGTACAACCAGCTGAAAATCAACCCGGGGTATTATGACCTTGTCTGCCCGAGCGACTACATGATTCAGAAAATGATTGAGGAAAACATGGCGGAAGAGTTTTCGGCGGATTTCCTCAACCCGGAAAACGAAGGCTCGTATTATTCCAAATACGTTTCGTCTTACATAACCGACCTGTTCGGCTCTTATGAAGTCGGCAGCGGCAAAACCTGGAACAACTACGCCGCGGGTTACATGTGGGGCACGATGGGTCTTGTTTACAACCCGGACAACGTGGCTTCAAGCGACATGAACTCCTGGGGCTCGCTGTGGAACGTGATGTACAAAAACCAGAGCACCCTGAAAGACAGCGTGCGCGACACCTATCTTGTTGGTCTGGCGTTTGTGTACAGAGACGAACTCATGAGCCTCAGAACGCAGTATATGAGCGGCGATATTCAAGCGAACGAATACAACAAAAAAATCAACGAAATCCTCAACCGCACAGACGACGACACCCTCGCGCTTGTGGAACAGGCCCTTTCGACGGTCAAAGGCAACATATTCGGCTTTGAGGTGGACAGCGGCAAAAACGACATGGTGACGGGCACAATCAACATCAACGTGGCGTGGAGCGGCGACGCCGTGTACGCCATGGACGAAGCCGAAGCGCAGGGCGTGGAACTCAATTACACTGTTCCTACGGAGGGCAGCAACATCTGGTTTGACGGCTGGGTAATGCCTACCGGCGCCAACACGGAACTCGCCGAAGCATTCATCAACTACATCTCCATGCCTGAAAACGCCTGCGCCAATATGGATTACATCGGTTACACCAGCGTAATCGCCGGCGACGAGGTTTTCGGCAGAATGGTGGAAACTTACGGGCTGGAAACGTCGGCGACCGAAGGCTACACGGCGGTTGATTTGAGTTATTTCTTCACCGAACTCACCGGCGGCAGAAGCGCCGTCGTTTACACCGACACGGTGGGCAGACAGTTTTCGGCGCAGTATCCCGACGAGGAAACAGTAAACCGCTGCGCCATAATGAACTATTTCGACGATGAAACAAACGACAAGGTAAATATCATCTGGGAAAACATCAGGGGCACTTCCCTGCCTGTGTGGGTGTTTATAGTCATCGGCGTGGTCGTCGTCGGAATCATCGCTTTCTTTGTGGTGAGATACGTTCTCAAAAACAGAAGAGGCGGCAGACGTCCGAAAAAAGGTTACAAAGTAATAAGCAAAGGCTAAAAAAGAAGGCGGACTCATCCGCCTCCTTTTTTTGTCCCCTTTATTCACAAAAGCCCGCCTGACAGGCGGGCTTTTCATCAAATCATTTGCCGCTTTTCTGCATGCTTATTTCCAGCAAAGTCAGCAGTTCGTCGTTGGTTTTCGTTTTGGTCAGCATATCCAGAATCATTTCGGCGCTTTCGCCGTTATCCGCTTTTGAAAGCATTCTGCGCACAGCCCACATCGCCGTCATTTCCCTGCCCGTGTACAGCAGGTCTTCGCGTCTGGTGCCTGATTTTTCAAGGTCGATGGCAGGGAAAATACGTCTTTCGCTGAGTTTGCGGTCGAGATGTATCTCCATGTTGCCCGTGCCCTTGAATTCTTCGTAAATGACGTCGTCCATCCTGCTGCCGGTGTTGATAAGCGCGGTGGCTATAATGGTGAGACTGCCGTGGCCGTCTGTGTTGCGCGCCGCGCCGAAAAATCTTTTCGGCTCTTTGAGCGCCGCCACGTCCAGGCCGCCCGACAATGTTCTGCCCGACGCCTCGCCCACCTGGTTGTAAGCCCTGGCGAGACGGGTTATGCTGTCAAGCAGAATAACCACGTCGCCGCCCATTTCAACGAGACGTTTCGCGCGGGCGAGCGTCTGCTCCGCCACTTTGACGTGATGCTCCTGCTCCTGGTCGAAGGTGGAAGACACTATCTCGCATCCTTTGACTTCGCGCTCCATGTCTGTAACTTCCTCCGGGCGTTCGTCAATGAGCAGCATGATAACCGTAAGGTCGGAATAATTGTGCAGAAGCGCCTGGGCAATCTGTTTGAGCAGCGTTGTTTTGCCGGCTTTCGGCGGCGAAACGATAAGCCCCCTTTGCCCCCGCCCTATCGGCGCCACAAGGTCGATGGCGCGCAGAGCGAAATCAAACTTGCCGCAGCCTTCGAGGCGCAGGCGTTTGTTCGGAAACACCGCTTTCAGCTCCTCGAAACGTGGTCTGCCGGCGAAATTTTCCTTTTCGGCGCTGACGCCGTTCACGCGCGTAAGTTTAATGAGTTTAGCCGATTTGTACGGGTCTTCTTTTCTGGCCAGCCCGCAGACGACGTCCCCGCCGCACAGCCTGAAATGCTGAATAATTTTGCCGTCCACGAAAATATCGGCGCCCTTTGTGACCGAATCGGGCGATGTGCGTAAAAAGCCGTAACCTTTCTCGATAATTTCCAGCCTGCCCTCGATTTCAAAGGCGTCGCTTTCAAGACTCTGCTCAGGCGCGGCAACGCCCTGCGGCGTTATGTCGTCGCAAAGCGGCATTTCGTCTTCTTTCAGTTCGTCAAGCCAACGCGACACGGTGGCGCGGTATTCGGCGTAATGCTTGTCCGAATTGCTTTTCGGGTATTTCGGCTCCATTTCGCCTTTGAGAATCGCCTTTATGCCGTCCATGTTATCTTCTTTTTTGGTAGCCGTGGGTTTTGGCGCCCCCAGCGCTTTGGCGAGTTCCCTGATTTTGTGCACGTTTTTGCCGCCTATCGCGTCGATGTTATCAAGCAAAAACTTTTTTTCCGATTCGGAAACGATTTTCATAAAAACTCCTTAAAAATCACAGCGCAGACTCATGTCGCACACGCTCACTGCTTCGCCCATGAGCATTTCGTAACTGAGTTCCACGGCGACGTAACTTTCGCCGATGTCAACCCGCAGGCGGTCGGTTCTGACAACCATGTCAGCCTCGCCGAATATTGTTGAAATTTTACACAAGTGCTTTTGTTCCACAGAAAAAAGAAAAAACGCCGGAAACCTGCCAAAACGGTTCAGAGATACCACGTCGGGGGAAATGCCCAGCCGCGTCGTAGTGTCGGCGTAATCCGATTCGTTCTCCGCGTAAGAAATAAAAACGGCGCCGTTTTTGATTTCCACTTCGGCGTCGGTCCGGTATTCCACGGCGTTGTCGCCGTCGAAAGTGGATTTTATATTTAAAATGCCATTCATATCTATATGATTTTTTCTATACAATTATACCATAAAAACGCTTTTTGTAAACGTTTATACGACATATTTCGACAGCCTTCGCCGCCGAAGCGGAAAAGGACGGCGCCGCCGCGCCGTCCCGTTACATTACGGTATAACCTTCCGTGCCTTTAATCACCTTGAAAATATCCGTCTCTTCCAGAGTATCGGCGTTGATAAACACGAAATACTGCTCGCCGTCCGCCTCGCACTCAAACTCGAAACACAAAATTTCGTCGTCGTTTTTAGGCACGAGCGCCATATTTACGTTTTTCACGGTGAGTTCCGGCGACAGTTTTGCCGCAGCCTCGCCGCTGTCGCGGTACTTTTTGTCAAACTTCCTGGTCTTGTGGTTGGCAAGATAGTTATACGCCTCAAACCCTCTTACGCCGCCGTCATACACAACGGCCTTGACAAGGTCGGGATATATTATCACGCCGTTCACCACAGGCGCCAGGTTGACGTATGTGCCGCCGTCCGTCTCTTTGGACACCCACACCGGTTCGACGTCGTAACCCAGCGCGGCGGCAAATTCTTTCGCCGCCGCCATGGCGTTCTCCGCGGAAGCCGACCCGCTGCCGCTGCCGGACACAAGCGCTATCATCCCGCCGTTTACCGTTGCCTGGACGTAAAGCGCGCCGCCGCCCATCATGGTTACTTCATAGTTATACACGTCGGCTTTGTTTGACAGCCTGCCCTTGTATTCCACAGACGCCGCGCCGAAAGGAGCCAATTCTTCCGCGACCTTGTCCCGCACTTCTCCGCTCGTCATCGCCGGCAGCCGCGGCTTGACGCTGTCGTCCCTGGCGTCGGAAAACGGGCCGTCGTAAATAAGTTTCGGATAGTCGAACGCCGCGCGGTTCATTTCGTCAAAACCCATGCCTATGCCGCCGCCGTTCTCGCCCAAATCCCTGAGCAGCGTGCCGCAGCCTATGTCGCCGGCCATTTCGCACAGTTTGCCGCCCAGCGTTTTTGACGACTTGGCCAGTCCTTTGAGATTGGCTTTTTCTTCCGCCGTTATGCTGCCGCCCGAGGCGAGTTTGTTCATGAGATAAGAACAGTAATCCGCCGTTTTGTTTACGAATTCCGCCGATTTCATCAGGCACCCGCCTTCCAGCGGAAGAGAACCTATGTCGCTCTGCGCCGAATCCGCCTGCCCTATTATCTCGGCCAGCAGGCTCTGCTGCATTGTTCTGCCGCTCGATACCGTCAGTTTTGAAAGATTGCTCTGCATGTTGCGGATGCTGTCCGTCAGTTCGAAATACGCCTTGTCGTACATGCTTTCCAACCTGACGCCGTACTCTTCCATTTTGCCGTTTCTCTCCGTAAGGCCGGCATTGATAACCGAAAGACGTATGACGACGGCAAGCAGCACCACGGCAAGCCCCGCAAGTATGCCGCACGTCAGTTTTGAAACTTTGCTCATATCTTCACCTCACTTGCAAAAGACGTGTTTACCAATCGTCACCACGACCGGTCTGGAACGTATCCATGCGTTTGTCGCTGTGGCGGGGTTGTAATAAAACACGCAGCCGTATGTCGGGTCCCAGCCGTTCAGCGCGTCTTTGCAGGCTTTGATGCATTCTTCGTCGGTACCCATGTTTATCTGGCCGTCATGCACCGCGGTGAACGCCCACGGCTGATATATCACGCCCGAAATCGTGTCGGGAAAGTCGGCGCTTTTTACCCGGTTGAGTATCACGGCAGCCACCGCCACTTTGCCGGTGTACGATTCGCCGCGCGCCTCGCCGTAAACCGCCCTCGCCATTAGGTACAGGTCGCTGTTTGCAGGCGAAGACGACGTAGAAGATGAAGAAGACAGCGTAACGCCCATGGCGGCGGCGGTCTTTTCGCCCACTATGCCGTCCCGGGTCAATCCGTTGACCCGCTGAAAATATATAACGGCGGACTTTGTCTTGCTGCCGAAAACGCCGTCCACCTCACCGGTGTAATACCCCCAGTTTTTCAGTTTTGTCTGTATTTGAGTGACGATTGCGCCCTGCGACCCCTGTTTGACGACGGCGGCGTCGGCCGGGTTGGACGAAAACGCCAAAAGCAGCCCGCCGCAGCAAACGATTGCCAGCACGGCGACAATTATCTTTGTCTTTTTGCCCATCGTAAAAAATCCCTCCATGGGGATAGTTTGCGTGACGTCAAATTTTTTATGTATAAAAACGCCGGCATAAGCCGGCGTTCATGAGAAAAATTTTTTTATTATTTCCAGCAGGGCGGATTTGTAAACTACTCCGCCGCCCGTGTCTTCACCGCCCACGAAACACAGCGGCGGATAAACCACACACCACCAGTTGTCGCCGCTCCCGCTGCCGAGATTGACTATCAGCGCCTCGTACTCGCCGCTGTCCAGCGTGAGCGGGCCGTAAGTCCTTGCGGGGAAAACTTCCGTCGTCAGTTCCGCCTCGGCGCCGTAACGGAAGCCGTTTTCGGCGAGCACTCTTTCGGCGGCGGCTTCTATGCCCTCCCTGGCGGAAAGGACGACGGCTTTCGCCTTGTCTTTCGTGTCGGCTGACGCCAGCAACGGCGTGAGATACTCCACAACGGCGTCCTTAACCAGATATTTCACCTTTTGGTCGGTTTGCGAATTTGAGTTGGCGCGGATATGTATTCTTAAACAGTCGTTGCCGCTCCCGGGCGCACAGGCGCACGCGGCGAAACACAGACAAATGAGAAGGACGCACAGCACAGCGATTTTCTTTTTCATTTTTACCTCCGTAACGGAGATAATTATGCCCGCGCGGCGCTCTTTCAAACAGAAATATCACAAAAACTCAACGCCGTACCCCCTGCTTTCGACAGCAACCGCCCTTATGCCTTCTTTTTTGAGCCGTTCCGCCGTGTAAGCGGCGTCGGCGGCGCCGTCCGCCACCGCGAACAGGCAACTGCCGCTTCCCGTCATCTGGACGAAACAGCGGTCCCGCACGGCGTCATACAAATCGCCGAGCCGTTTGTCAAGGCGGAACGCGGTTGATTGCAGCCCGTTGCGCATGTTCATTTTCATCGCGGCGACGTCCTCGTTAATCACGGCGTCGATGAGCCTGTCGTTGTCCGCCCACCCGAAATCGGGTTTTTCGTCAAAGGCGGCAAACACCCTTTGCGTCGACATGCCGAAAGGCGGCACAATCAGCACGAAATAATTGACCGCGCCGCTGTCGATTTTTTCCACGTCGCCGCCGGTACCCCTGACCCTTGCCAGTCCGCCTTCCATCATGTATTTCACGTCGCTGCCAACCGCGTCCGCGATTTCGCCCGCCGACACTGCGTCGACGCCGTGTATTTTCGACAGGGCGGCGAGGATGCCGGCGGCGTCGGCGCTGCTGCCGCCGAGCCCGCCCTTCATCGGTATGCCCTTTTTAATAAATATGTCATACCCGTTGGTGCCAAAACGTTTTACAAAGGCCGACGCCGACGTCAGCGCCGTGTTGATAACGCCGATGTCTTTGTCGCACCTGACCCTGCACAGTTTGTCGACGCGCGGAGCGAGTTCTATTTCGTCAAAGACGCTGACGCTCTGGTTGACCATGTCCAGCTGATGATAACCGTCAATTTCTTTTGTGAGCACATTGAGCGACAGATTGATTTTGCCGTAAACCCTGATTTTCATAAGACACCTTTTTTTCAGCATAACGCAAAAAAAAGAAAAAATCAACAGGCAAAAAAAGCGCCCGCAAGCGGGCGCCGTGATTTTTTATTTTATCTGTCTGTAAACGACGGCTTTTTGTCCGCCGTCGGACGGCAGACGCAAATCGGGGTTGCAAGCCTTTATCTCGTCAATGCCGAGACCCGTCAGTTTGCGCAAATCCCACTCCGTCATACCCGCGCCGACGTTGATGACCTCAATCGCGCAGCCGCAGTTTTGTCTTTCGCCGACGGCGTTGATTTCCCTGACGGCGGAAAAACGGCACACGCTGTCGCACCCGACGCCGATTTTAACGGCGGCGTCGATATTGACGGCGCCGCGGATGAGTCTGGCGTTCATCTGCGTAACGGCGGCGCACGCCGCCTCGCACACGCAGCCGTCGGAACAGTCTCCGTCCGTCACAAACGGGATTTCGAAATCCAGCGACCCGACGTTCTCCTCGCCGAGATAAATCAGCGTGCCGCTCACCACGCCTTCCAGCGTAACCACGCCGTCGTCCGTGTGGCAGCCCACCACATTGACGGCAGGATTGGTCACGCAAAGGATTTCGTCCACAGGCGCCCCGTCTTTCTCGGCGGTGCCGCCGGCGTTGCCCGCCACGACAAAATAGTCGCGCGGAACGCAGTCGGTAAAGGTTTCGCTGACTATTTCCAGTTCATCGCTCACGCTGAAAGCGTCGGAAACGACGTCGACGCTCACCGTGTCGAAACATCTGACCGAAACGCTCACCGTCATCTCCGCGGTAAAGGTTCTGTTTTCGCCTTCTTCGGCGATTTCCATGCGTATTCGGGTGTTCACGCCGCCCGCCGCCGCCCTGACGGCGCAGTCCGACGAACAGCCTTCGGCAGGCAGTTCCTCGTCAAAAGGCGTTTCCGCCATTACGCTCCTTATGTCGCTTTCACCCGCCTGATATGTCACGCAGGTATATACGCAGCCCTTGACTTTTACAAGTCCGTCGCCGCACTCCGCGGAAGAAATCACGGCGTCGCTCTGCGCCATCAGAATTTTGCCGATTCTGTGTTTTACTTCTATTTCGTCGCTTACGGCAAAGGAAGTATCCGCCGATGCTTTAAGGTGCGCCGTTTCCACGTTTTTCATCAGACATTCCACGCCGTCGCACCCGCCGAGCACCTCGGCGCACTGCCTGTTTTCGCTGTAAACCCTCGTTTCGACGACGCACCTGACATAAACGCCGCCGTCGGTCTTGTACGACAAGTCCACCACGAAAGGAGCGAAGTAGAGTCTGACGTCGGGCGACACGGCGGCGTTTTTGAAGGTGCCGCCGAAATCCGCCGTGTAACTCAGCCCCGACACGTTTCCGTCGGCGTCGGCTACAATGGCTTTTATGCCGAGTTTACCGTTGTATTCCGCTTCTCCCGACAGGTTTTCGCCGGTGACGGAATAAGGCCGCGCGTTTATCGTCAGCACTTTTATTTCGCCCGCGTCTTTCACGTTAAGAAATGTTTCCGTTACCGTCTGCGCGCTGCCCAGAAATTTGCGGCAGCCCGTTTCTATTTTCTCGATTTGCGGTTTCATATACTTCCCCCGTTGGCAAATATTAACGGTAAATTATATGACCCGCCGGTTTCTCTTATGACAAATAAAGATAAAAAAAGCGGACAGGCCTATTCCACTGTTTTGAAACGCACGTCGCCGCACAGCACGTCCTGATAAGTGCACGACAGCCTGTCGAAAATATCATCGTAAATTCTGACGACAAACACCGACGAATACGTCTCGTCGATTTTCCCTTTGAGATATCTGATTCGGTTTCTTCCCTTGTTGAGGCGTATTTTCACTTCTTTGCCTTTGAGTTCTTCTATTTTGCTTTTTACGGTTTCAAGGCTCACGGTCTGTTTTCTCATTTCCCTATTGTGCCCAAAAACCGCCGTTCTAAACAAAAAACCCGGGGCAAGCCCGGGCAAAAAATACGGCGTCAGTCTTCGTACTGGTCTTCTTCGTCGTCTTCGTCTTCTTCATCGTCGAATTCGTCGTCGCCGAAATCCTCGTCGAAATCGTCCTTGAATTCGTCTTCATAGCCGTCGTCGAACTCTTCCTCATCGTCAAACGATTCGTTGAACTCGTCGTCCTGCAATTCTTCCAGCGGAATTTCCATTTCGTCTTCGTCGCCGTCGTCGTCGAGGTCTTCGTCGACATAGTCTTTCCAGGAGTCGTCGTCGAGATTTTCCTCATTCTTTTTGGCGGCGAGTTCTTCGGCGCAGCTTTCACACATTTCTTCGCCTTCCTCGATATAATTGATTTTGCAAATCGGGCAAAGTTCTCTGGTTTCTTCTTCGTCGTCCTCGATAAGCGTGTTCGGCGCGAGGTTGAGTTCAGCCTTGCAGACGTCGCACATATCCTGTCTTGAATCGATATAATTCAGTTCGCATCTCGGACATTTTTTGTAAGTAATTTTCGCCATACTGTTTCGAAAACTCCTGAGTGTTTATTAAAAGGTGTATGCATTATATACACAAAACAGCGGTTTGTAAATACTTTTATATCAAAAAAAGCCAATTTTTATAATTTAAGTTTGAGGTCGTCCTCTCCAATCCAGCCAATCTTTTTGAAAAGAGCCGTAAGCAGCGCGCATATAACGCCGGGAAGCACAAAGAAAAGCAAAATTATGCCGAGCGCCAGCGTGGCCGCCGAGATGTCGGTAGAGTATTCTATCGTGCTGAAAACGCCCACAAGTCCCGCGGTGCCCATTCCGCCGCCGGTAGCGCCGCATTTGAGGCGGAAAAGGCAAGTCGACAGCGGGCCACAGACGGCGCTTGCCACAATAGGCGGCAAAAGTATTTTAGGGTTTTTCATGACGTTTGGTATTTGCAGCATACTGGTGCCTATACCCTGCGACACAAGCCCCGACCAGCCGTTTTCCTTAAAACTCATAACGGCAAACCCCACCATATGGCAGGCGCAACCCACAACGGCGGCGCCGCCCGCAAGTAGCATGGCGTCTGTCGTGATGCCCTGCGCCAAAGCCACCCATATGGCGGCGGAAGATGTCGGCAGCGTCAGCAGCACGCCCATAACCACGGCGATTATTATACCCATAAAAAACGGCGTTATTTCGGTGGCGGCGGATATACCTTTGCCAAGCATGTCTATAAGCCAGGTAACCGGCGGACAGACGGTAATGACAGCCAGACAAGAAATGACCATCGCGCCTATCGGTATCAGTATTATGTCCAGTTTTGTCTTGCCGGCGTAAAGACGGCAGATTTCCACTGTGGCAATAGACGTGATATAAGCGCCTATCGGGTTGCCGACGCCCACCGCTATTGTAACGTCTGGAAACCAGCCCACGGCGTTTGCGCCAATCATACCCGCCGCTATGGCGCTGAACAGCGTCAGTTTGTCTGTTTTGAGCATATAGGCTATGCCCGCGCCTATGCCGGCGCCCATCATAAATTTGGCCATGTTTGCCACGGCGTTTACCAGATTGCCCACGGCATTTTCGCCGCCGCTGTTGATAAGCGCGCCTATCTGCGCGAAAATCGTGCCCGCTATAAGGGTGGCGAACAGCCCCAGCGCCATACCGCTGAAAGCGTCTATAAACCACCTTTTTGCCCAGTTTTTTACCTTTTGCTTAAATACGCCCTTTTCCATAAAATACTCCACGCGTAATATGGAAAAATTTTATTTCAAAACAAATTTTGTGTCAAACAAAAACAAGTCGGCAAGAGCCGACTTAGGTAAAAAAAAGACCGTACGGGTGCGTACGGTTTCAGGTATGACAGGAATAAGCGAAC
>ERZ1106932.26-NODE-26-length-66223-cov-9.065908_pt1 | contig 66223 bp, 65 predicted proteins | sample MGYA00403665_ERZ1106932 | MGnify/ENA primary metagenome ERZ1106932 (study PRJEB35170, sample SAMEA104062448) | human gut metagenome | biome: human gut; feature: human-associated habitat; material: faeces | place: Denmark | collected 2012-08-24 ... | reverse complement strand
TATATTCTTACGGCGATTTTCATCACGCCGTCAAGTTTCTTTTCAAACAAATCATACGCCTTTTCGATCTCTTTCAGCGGATACGTATGCGTGATAAGCGGTACCGTATCGATTTTTCCTTCCGCTATGAGGCGCAGTATCTCGCCGCAGTCGCACCCGTCAACGCCGCCTGTTTTAAAGGTGAGATTTTTGCCGTACATATCGGGCAGAGGCAATACCTGCGGGCGGTCGTACAGCGCGACGATCACCACCGCGGCGTTGGGACGCGCGCATTTCCACGCCAAACCGAACGTTTCCTCCGTTCCCGCAACCTCAAACACGACATCCGCGCCGCCGTGCGCGCTGTTCGCCTTTACAAAATCTTCCGCGTTTTCGGGCGCGGCGAGCAGTACGTCGGGATAATGCTTTTTTACGAATGCGGCGCGATCCTTGTCCTTTTCGCAAACTATGATGCGCGACGGATTTTTCAGCCGTGCGCAAAGCAGGGTACATATTCCCGTCGGCCCGGCGCCGATGATCAGCACGGTGTCGTTTTGCGAAATGTCGGCAATTTTCGCCGCCCAATAGCCCGTTGCGAGGATATCGCCCGCAAACAGCGCCTGTTCGTCGCTTACGCCGTTGGGTATTTTGCTTAATCCCGTATCGGCAAAAGGCACCCTCACGTATTCCGCCTGGCCGCCGTCGATCCTGCAGCCGAGCGCCCAGCCGCCGTTTTCGTCCGTGCAGTTGTTCACGAAACCGTTCTTGCAGAAAAAACAGTTTCCGCAGAAAGTTTCCACATTGACGGCAACGCGGTCGCCTTTCCGCACGTTTTTTACGGCGGAACCCGTTTCCTCCACCACGCCGACCATTTCGTGTCCGACGGTAACGCCCGGCACCGCGCGGGGTACGCTGCCGTGTTTTATATGAAGATCGCTGGTGCATATGCTCGCCAGCGTTACCTTTACCACGGCGTCGCGTTCCTGCGCGAGGGCGGGTTTCGGTTTTTCCGTAAGCGCAAATTCTCCGTTTTTGATATACGTATATGCAATCATTCCTGTTCCTCCGCTTTCATTATAGCTTGTTTTTCCGACAATGTAAATATTTAAATGAAAGAAACCGTATTTTCGTTAAAACAAAAACCCCGTTCGGGAATTTCCCGAACGGGGCAACGCGGCGATTACGCGTTGAGTTTCGCTTTGAGGTTGGCAAGCTGATCTTTGAGTTCCTGCGGCACTCTCGTGAGTTCGCCGTAGAAACTTTCGATGCCGTCCGCTTCCTGTTTCCAGGTTTCCTTGTCGATTTCGAGCAGGCCCTTGATGGTGTCCACCGTGATGCCGTCGAGGCCTTCGATATTGATGTCTTCCGCCTTGGGAACGTAGCCGATCGGCGTTTCAACGGCGTCGACTTTATCTTCGCAGCGCGCGAGGATCCAGTCGAGCACTCTCATGTTGTCGCCGAAGCCCGGCCAGATGAAGTGTCCTTCGTCATCCGTTCTGAACCAGTTGACGTTGAAGATTTTGGGCGGATTCTTGACCTTTTTGCCCATTTCGATCCAGTGAGCGAAATAATCGCCCATGTTGTAGCCGACGAACGGACGCATAGCCATGGGATCCCTTCTGACTACGCCGACGGCGCCGACAGCCGCGGCCGTCGTTTCGCTGGCCATGGAGGAACCGACGAACACGCCGTTATCCCACGAAGTGGACTGATAAACCAGCGGAGCGGTCTTGGCTCTTCTGCCGCCGAATACGATGGCGGACAGAGGCACGCCGTTGGGGTTTTCGAATTCCTTGGACAGGCAGGGGCAGTTGACGGCGGGAGCCGTAAATCTGCTGTTCGGGTGCGCGCCTTTGACGGGTTTGCCGTCCGCGTCCTTCGTATCGCCGTTCCAGGGGTTGCCCTTCCAGTCTATGCCGTTCTTGGGAGGATTCTTGTCGAGGCCTTCCCACCAAACGGTGTTGTTATCCGCATTGTAAGCGACGTTCGTGAAGATCGTGCCTTTCTGCGTGGTGTGCAGCGCGTTGGGATTGGATTTTTCGTTCGTGCCGGGAGCTACGCCGAAGAAACCGTTTTCCGGGTTAACGGCGTACAGCCTGCCGTCCTCACCCACTCTGATCCAGGCGATATCGTCGCCGACGCACCAGACTTTATAGCCCTTCTTTCTGTAAATTTCGGGCGGAATGAGCATTGCGAGGTTGGTCTTGCCGCAAGCCGACGGGAACGCGGCGGCGATATATTTCGTTTCGCCGTTGGGATATTCCACGCCGAGAATGAGCATGTGTTCGGCCATCCAGCCTTCGGTCTTGCCGAGATACGAAGCGATTCTGAGCGCAAAGCACTTTTTGCCGAGCAGCACGTTGCCGCCGTAGTTGGAGTTGATGGAAATGATGGTGTTGTCTTCCGGGAAGTGGCAGATGTATCTCTTCTCTTCCGAAAGCTCCGCATAGGAGTGCAGGCCTTTTACGAAATCGCCGTCGCCGAGAACGTCGAGAACTTTCTGGCCGACTCTCGTCATGATGGCCATGTTGAGCACGACGTAGATGGAGTCGGTAAGCTCGATGCCGATCTTGGAGAACTTGGAGCCCACGGCGCCCATCGAATAGGGAATGACGTAGAGCGTTCTGCCCTTCATGCAGCCCTTGAACAGTTTTTTGAGCATATCATACGCTTCGTTCGTTTCCATCCAGTTGTTGATGGGCGAAGAATCGTCCTTATTCTTGGAGCAGATAAAGGTTCTGCCTTCCACTCTCGCAACGTCGTTCTGCGTGGTGCGGTGCAGATAGCAGCCGGGCAGAAGTTCCTCGTTGAGTTTGATGAGGATACCCTCTTCAACAGCCTGCTTTCTGAAAGCGTCGAGCTGTTTTTCGCTTCCGTCTACCCAAACGACTTCTTTGGGATCGCACAAAGCCTTGGTCTCTTCGATAAATGCCAATACTTTTTTGTTGCTTGTCATAATCTTTCTCCTCTATTAAAATTTTTTCTGACGATTTCGGGCGCGGTTTGCGCAAAGTTTCCTTTTGTGAACCGCAATGAGCCTATTTTATACCCAAAAATATAAAAAGGCGGCGAAACGGGGACGTTTCGGAAGTCCTCCCGAACAATATCCTATCGTTTCTCAGTTTGCATTATAACACGTAAAAAGTCAAATGTAAAGTTTTTTTCTCACGCGCGGGAAAGATTTTGCTTTTTTCGACATAAAAGAAGTTTTTTCATGATTTTTACGCCCCGATTATCATATATATTTAATAGGAACATATATTAAAATAATAAGGAAAGAAGTTTCGGGGAAAATATATGGCTTATGCAAAAAAATTTCTGATACTGAAAGAACTCGCGCCCGGTTTTTCCGTAAACGGGAGGCCGCTGAGCGGCATCGCGCGGGCGGAGCAATCCGATTCCGTAACGGAAATCAACCTTTCGCTTATCAATTTCGCGGCAGTAACCGAGGGCGGCTACCGCGCGGTCATCCTCTTTCCCGACGGCAAGATGTACGCGGAAGATCTGGGGCCTTCCCCCTTTTCCTTTTCCAAACGGTACGATGCGGACATACGCCGCGGCGGGTTCGTCTGCATGATCGCCTATATGGGCGAAAACACCGTGCCCGTGGCCTGCGGCGCGGGCGAACTTGAATATCGGCCTGAACGGCTTACGGAGTTTTTGAATGAGAGTTACACGCAGGCGGCGCCGCGCAAAAAACCTCCTGCTGCGGAGGAGACGAAACAGAATATTGCGGAAAAAGCGGAAGTAAACGCCGCGCAAAGCGCGCCGCCGGAAGAGGAAAACGCGGAGGACGTATCCGTGATTCCGGAAACGCCGCCCGTATATGACGATCTCGCCGTGGCGACGGAAAATTACTATTTAAGCGAAGACGCGGACGTCGACGCGCTGAAAATAAAGGAAGAAGGAAAAGATGAACAAAGCGTATATCAATTCGATGACGATACTCATTCTCAAAGCCAGAATGAAGACGGCGGAAAAAAAGAAGAAACGGCGGGGCGCGAAAATGATCTCCACGCTGCTTTCGGCAAAAGCTTCCAGGGCGACTACTACCTGACGGTCAAGGACGAACTCGACAAGATATTTGCCGAATATCCGGAGGAGGACTGCCTGAAAGCGACCATTCCGAACAGCCGCTGGGTAAAGATAGATTATAAAAGCAACTATTACCTCGTGGGGCTGACGGAGGAAAAGGGGCGGCCGAAGTACATATGTTACGGCGTGCCCGCGAAATATTCGCCCTATCCCCCGAAAGAGCTTGCGGGCTACTGCACCTTTATCCCCCTTTCCATCTTCGAGATGAAGGGCGACGGATTCTGGATGCTCTTTCAGGACGCGAAAACGGGCGAATGCGTGATAAAGCCGTAAATACATAAAAAACCCCGCCGCAGGATTGCGGCGGGGGTCGATCGTTTTAAAGATCCGTCTTTTCGAAATTCTTCATGGAGCGGAGCGCGGAGAAGGACGTCAATGCGGCGTAAATCAGCGCGGCCGCGGCGAGATATATGAGTTTCGCACCGAAATGTTCGGGATCGGGCGTATCCAGCACGTCGCGCACGAAAGGCACCGCGAAACAGCAGGCCGTAACGGCGGCGACGAACAAAAACAAGGCGACAGCGCCGATCACGAACGGCTTGCCGATCTTTTCTGGTTCGCGGAAATACGGCGGGAAAAAGACGGCGTTGAATATGCCGAGCATGACCAGCCCGTTTGCCGCGAGCACGGCGTTCGCCTCCATGCCGGCGGCGTTCGGCATATCGAGAAACGCCGTTTTCACCGCGGAAAAGAGGGCGCACAGCAGCACTATCGCCAGCTGCAGTATGACGAAAAACAGCACGCGCGCGAGCGCGACGCTCTTCTTTTCGACGGGCAGGGCGCAGGTAAAGCACAGATCTTTGTTTTCGCGCCCCGTCAGGCATACGAAGTACGCCGCCAGCGCGGAAAAGAAAAACATGACCTCGTACGGGTAGTTCGGAATGAATACGAAGGCCGCGAAAAAGAGGAAGACGACGCAGGTGGGATGGAGCGCCAGCGCGAATTCCTTTTTAATGAGTTTCAGCATGACGCACCCCCTTTTTTTCGGTTTCGAGATGGATCATCACGGCGTCGAGGTCTGCATTTTCGCATCTCAGCGCCCCCTCCGCCGCGCAGCCGCGGCGCACCAGCCCTTCCGCGCCTTCTTTCACGGTTTTCAGGCCGATCACGCCGCCGCATCTTGCGGCATCTGCGGCGGAAGCGAAAGTAACTTTATCGTACGCGCCCAGCAGGCCGGCAAGCGGACTTTCGGTGAGGACGCGCCCCTCCGAAATATAAACTACGTCGTCCGCCACCCGCATGAGGTCGGAGGTGATGTGCGTGGAAAAAAGCACGCTCACCCCGTTTTCCCGCGCGAGTTCCAGCACGATATCGCAGAATTCTTCGCGCGAGAGCGGATCCAGCCCGCTGGTCGGTTCGTCCATGACGAGCAGCCGCGCGCCGTGCGACAGCGCAAGCGCGAGGGAATACTTCACCTTCATGCCCTCGGAAAGCTCGGATGGCTTTTTTTCTTCGTCTATGCCGAAATCCGAAAGATATTTCCGATACGCCGTTTCGTTCCAGCTCGGGTAAAACGAGGCGAACGCCCTGCTGACGGCCTTTATCTTTTTGAGGGGATAAAAGCCGAACCCGCCGCCGACAAAGCCGATATCCGACTTGACGGTGGCTTCTTCCGCGGCGAAGTCGCGGCCGAACACCTTTACCCGCCCCTCCGCGGCGATAAGCCGCATGATCGCTTTGAGCGTAGTGCTCTTACCCGCGCCGTTTCTGCCGATCAGACCGCACACGCGCCCCTCGCCCACGGAAAAACTCACGTTGTCCAGCGTAAATTTGGGGTATTTTTTGCAAAGCCCCGTAACTTCGAGCGCGTTCATTCCTTTTCATCCTCTTTCTTGATCTTATAAACTTCCTTAAAAAAGTTTTCGGCGTATTCGAAGGGCTGGATCGCGATTCCCTGCCCCTTGTCCGCGAGGAACAAAAGCGCATCCCCCGCCTTAAGGCCGAACATCTCGCGCGCCTCCTTCGGTATCACGATCTGCCCTTTCGGCCCAACCTTGACCGTAGCCATGAATTTCCCTTCGGGAAATTTATTTGTCATTTTACAAACCTCCTCAAAGTAAGAAATTTCTTACTTTTCATACTTATGATAACATCTGCGGGATAGCGTTGTCAAGCGTTTTAAATAAAAATGCCCCGCCGCGATCTGCGGCGGGGCGTTCGGCCCTTAACAATTTTTATTCTGGGGTATGTCGGGGAAGGAAGCGAATCCCCTTTCGAGGTCGGCCTCCGTGGGGATATAATCGCTCATGGCGCCGTCGTTATACGCGCCGTAAGCGGTCATATCGAAATACCCCGTTCCCGTAAGCCCGAAGAGTATGACCTTTTTCTCGCCCGTCTTTTTGCATTTGAGCGCCTCGTCGATGGCGACTTTGATGGCGTGCGCCGATTCTGGCGCGGGCAGCGTGCCCTCTACCTTGGCGAACATTTCCGCCGCCTTGAACACTTCGGTCTGTTCCACGGACACGGCGCGCATATACCCGTCGTGATAGAGTTTGGAAACGATCGGGCTCATGCCGTGATACCGCAGTCCGCCCGCATGGTTGGGACTGGGCATAAAACCGCTGCCGAGCGTGTACATTCTCGCGAGCGGGGTGGTCTTGCCCGTGTCGCAGAAATCGTATACGTATTTTCCGCGCGTCATGGACGGGCAGGAAGCGGGCTCGACCGCGATAAAGTCTATGTCGTTTTCGCCGTTGATCTTATCGACCATGAAAGGCGCGATCAATCCGCCCAGGTTGCTGCCGCCGCCCGCGCAGCCGATGACGATATCGGGCGCAATATTGTATTTATCCATGGCGATCTTGCTTTCCAGACCGATAACCGACTGGTGCAGAACGACGTGATCGAGCACGCTGCCGAGCAGATAGCGGCAGTTCGGCGTGTTGACCGCCTTTTCCACGGCCTCGCTGATGGCGCAGCCGAGCGAACCGCCCGTTTCGGGGAACTCCGCGAGGATCTTTCTGCCGACTTCGGTCGTATCCGAAGGAGAAGCGACCACTTTCGCGCCGTACGTACGCATGACTTCGCGGCGGTGCGGTTTTTGCATGGAACTCACTTTGACCATATACACCGTGAGGTCCAACCCGAAAAACGCGCACGCCATGGAAAGCGCCGTGCCCCACTGCCCCGCGCCCGTTTCCGTAGTTACCGAGGTCAGCCCCTCCTTTTTGGCATAGTACGCCTGCGCGACCGCGCTGTTGAGCTTGTGCGAGCCGGACGTGTTGTTCCCCTCGAATTTATAGTAAATTTCCGCGGGGGTGTCGAGCAGTTTTTCCAGAAAATAGGCGCGCGTCAAAGGCGACGGGCGGTACATCCTGTAAAATTCCCGTATTTCCTGCGGAATGGGGATAAACAGGTTTTCCTGGTCGAGCTCCTGTTCCACCACGTCCCTGCAGAACACGCGGGACAGCTCCTCCGCCGTGCAGGGCTTTAAGGTCGCGGGATTGAGAAAGGGATCGTGTTTTTCCTTCATCGCCGCGCGGATATTCATCCATGCCTTGGGCATCTCTTCTTCGCTCAGATATATTTTAGTGGGTATTTTTTTGTTATTCATTTTTTTTCTTTCTCCTTTTTTCCGATTTTTAGTTTTAAGTCCGTTTTGCCCCGCGCCATCGGAATTCGGAACGCAATAAAAGTTTATCCATAAGCCTTTCCTTTATACAAAAAAACACGGCAAATATCGCTTGGGACGATATTTACCGTGTTGCCACCCAATTTTACGGCATTGCTGCCGCCTCGTTACCGTACCTGCATACGGCCCCTCTTGACGCAAGGTTACGTCGTTCGCTACTCGCTGCCTTTCGCGCCCGCCCTCAACGGCCCATTCGCCCGGTTTCCGCCGCTGCGTCGCACCGAACCGCAGCTCTCTTAAGACTTTTTTCCGAGTTACTACCCCGTCTCACAGGTTTTTCAGTTTTCTATACTTTAACATACCTTTTCCGCTTTGTCAAGGGTTTTTAAAAAATTTCCGACGCGGAAAACCGCGTCGGAATAACTTTTACAGCAACATGGTGCCGTCGTCGGTAACGATCACCTTGAACATTTCCACCTGCCTGCCCGTCAAGGCGTCGATATACACGTAATACGTGTCGCCGTCCTTTTCGGCCTTGAATTCATAGGTCAGACATTCTGTGTTTTCGCTCTTGGGGATATACGCCATGCGCGTGCCCACGATGTCCAGCGAAGAAGATACCCTGCCCGCCGCCGTCTGCGAAGAGATCGCGGGCGCGGGAATATCCCTTTCCGTATGGTTCATATAATAGGGCGCCGCCTCCATGCCCGTAACCTTGCCCGTTTCCTGACATACGGTGAGCTTGATGAGGTCGCTGTACACGATCACGCCGTCCTGCTCATATGCGAAATTAAGCGACGTTACCGCCTGCGTGCTGCTCGCCCACACGCATTTCATGTTATCGAGCCCGAGGTTCTCCAAAAACGCCTGTCCTACGGGGATCAGGTCCTCTCCGTCGTAGTTGACTGCGGAGCAATCCTTGAAGTAATCGAAAAGCACCACGTGCCCGCCTTTTTTGCTGATTTGCGCAAAGATCTGCGCGCCGTCCGACATTGCCGTGAAATTGTAGCAGTCGAAGAGCCCGCTCGTTTCGCCCGCGTCTTCTATTTCGGTTATACCGTATTCGTTGAAAACCTTGACAAAGACGTCGCGCGCTTCTTCCACGCTCACTTCACCGCCCGAAAGGCCCTTCACTTCCTTTTTTGCCTGGCCGTCGGAAAACGGACCGTCGTAGATGAGTTCGGGATATTCCGCGCTCATGTTCTGCAGTTCCTCCATGCCGCTCAGAAGTTCGTTGCCGTCCTTTTCGAGCTTTTTGAAGTCGTAGCCCTCGCCCATGTTATAGGTGATGCGGCTGAGGCTTTCCTTGAACTGCTTGTTCGCTTCGTAAAGCTGTTTGAGCGACGCGAGGTCGCTTTCGGTCAGTTCTTCTCCGTCGATAAGCTTTTTATTGAGGTATTTCGCAAAATCGCCGATCTGGTTTATAAGCTTGGTCGTATAAAATTTCGCGTCGTCCTCGAGGGGCAGGCGGTTGATGTCGTTTTCCGCCAGCTCGCTCTGCACCGCGAGTTCCACCATATATTTCTGCAGCGCCTCGCCGTCCTTGGTCGCAAGCGCCTTTGAAAGGTTGCTGTCGAGATTGCCTACATAGGTTACGGTATCGTAATAGGACTTTTCGTACATCGCCGCGAGCTGCTTGTCCGAGGCCGTGGGCATGAAGATGTTCATTGCCAGCACGGAAGAGAGCACCAGCACCGTAACGCCGAGCGAGATGACCGCCGCCATCCAGCCGCCGTAGCCCTTGTTTTCCTTTTTCTTCTTGTTTTTAGAGCGCTGTTTCATCTGCCTTTCCCGCCGTTTTTCGGCCTTGGCAGCCTCGCGTTGCCTGCGCTCTTCCTCGGCCTTTGCCGCGCGTTCGGCTTTGACGGCCGCACGCTTTCTCTCTTCTTCGAGCTTTTTGCGTTCGCGCTCGGCGAGGGCGTTTCTCTTTATCGTTTCGCGTTCGGCCTTAGCGCGCGCTTTCTGCGCCTGTTTTCTGCGCATTTCCTCCGCCTTTATCGCGGCGCGGCGCTCCACCTTGGTCTTTTTCGCTCTGGCGCGGGCGATGCGTTCGTCCGCTTTCTGCTTTTCCCTGATCGCGCGTATCGTTTCTTCGCGTTCGCCCGTCTGTTTTTCGACGGGGTCGCCGCTCGTCGCCTTTTCGGCCTTCACGAGCGCGCTGTTTTTCTTTTCTGCCATTGTTCTTCCTCCGTTAGATCGCGAACACGTGGTCGCCTATGACCACCGTGGTCTGCCTTGAGAATATCCACGAACTCGTCGCCGTGGAAGGGTTGTAGTAATAAATCGCGCCGTAGCTGGGATCCCAGCCGTTCATGGCGGCGATGGCCGCTTTGCGCGCCGTGGCGTTGGGCGTTAAATTGATCTGCCCGTCAGAAACGGCGGTAAACGCGTACGGCTGATAAATGACGCCCGCGATGGTGTTCGGGAAGGAAGAGCTCCTCACCCTGTTGAGCACAACCGCGCCGACCGCGACCTGTCCCGTATAGCTTTCGCCGCGCGCTTCGCCGTAAATGAGCCGCGCGAGCAGGGAAATATCCGAATCGGAATATCCGCTCGTGGAGCCCGAAGACCCGCCGAGGCTCATGCCGAGCGCGGCAAGCGTCTTTTTGCCGACGATCCCGTCGACGACGAGGCCGTTCTTTCTCTGGAAGTATCTGACGGCTTCCCTCGTCTGGGAGCCGAAAATTCCGTCCACGGAGCCGCTGTAATAGCCCCAGTTCTTCAGTTTCCTTTGCAGGGTGGTAACGTCGCTGCCGCGGCTGCCCTGCTGCAACACCGCCGCGCTCGCCGTGATCGCGGGCACGTGCCCGATCACGCCGGTCAAACAGAATCCGAGCGTGAATATGATCATGAGCACGGCGGCGGTTTTAACCAGTTTCTTCATCTTTCCTCCGTTAGTTTTTCTTTTTGAAACTCTCGATGATTTCGAGAATCTTGCTTTTGTAAACGTATCCGCACTCCCCGCCCGTGAAACACAAGGGAGGGTACACAACGCACCACCAGTTGTCGCCTTTCCCCGAACCGAGTTCGAGGATCAGCGCGTCGTAGTAGCCCGCGTCAAGGGTGAGGTCTTCGTAGACGCGCGTGGGGAATTCCTCTTCCCGCACGCTCGCCTTGCTGCGATAGGAAAAACCGTTCGCCGCCAGGACTGCGTCCGCCGTTTTCTCGATCTCCCCGAGCAGGTTTTTGAGCGTTTGCTCCGCCTGCGCCTTCGTGCGGCATTCCGCAAGGTAGGGGGTGAGCATTTTCACGACTTCCCCCTTTACTTCGTACTTGACTGCCTGCGCTTCGGCCTCGTTGGAATCCGCGCGGATATGTATCCTCAGATATTCGGTATGCGTTTCGTTATTCTTTATAAACGCAGCCGAGCCTATGATTATTATGGTTAATATCATCAAGATTATGCAGAATTTTTTCATTTTCTTTCCTCCGTTCTCTGACAGTACGTTTATTGCCGCAAATACTTTCATTTATACCTTTAAAAAGAAAAAAGCGCGGAAAATTTTCCGCGCTTTTTATCTTCCGCCTTTACGGCAGCGTTTTCGCTTTCAATACGTTTGCTCCATAGAGCTGGCTCAGCTTTTCAAACGCCGCGTCCCTCGCGCCTTCGCTTCCGAACACGCCGAAGACCGTGCCGCCGCTGCCGCTCATCACCGCCTTGCCGCCGACGGCCTCTATTGCGGCGAGATTTTCCCGTATCCGCCCGTTGAGCTTTTGCGCCGCCTCGGTCATGACGTTGAACAACGCGCCTTTGAGCGCCGTTATATCGCCCCGCACAAGACATTCCGCCGCCCGCGCCGTGCCGCGCACGGGCGGGATTTTCAGCTCGTCGCAAAGGGCGTAGCAACTGCCCGTGTCGACGGAGCCGGAAACGATCACCAAGAGATACAGCACGGTATCCGCGTTTATCTTTTCCACGCGCTCCCCCCTGCCGCGCATGACGGCGTAGCCGCCCCGCAGCATGTAATTGACGTCGCTGCCGACCTCCTTCGCCACCTCGTCCGCAAAAGCGGCGTCCATGCCGCAGAGGGCGCAGAGTGCCGAAATCACGCCCGCCGCGTCCGCGGAAGAACCGCCCAGCCCCCCGCCCAGCGGGATATGTTTTTCTATGGAAACGGCCGCGCCTCCGCGCAGCCCCGCTTTCCGGAAAAAAGCGCGCGCCGCGCGCACGGCGTTGTTCTTTTCGACGGGACAATCCGCCCTGATTCCCGTTTCCGAGAGGGTAAAACTTTCGCTTTGAAGGCAAACGGTAACAGCGTCGACCAGATCGATCGACGCCGCAAGGGATTCTATTTCGTGATAGCCCGCCGCCGCGCCCAGAATATCGAGCGTGAGATTGATTTTGGCGGGTACGATTACCGTACGTTCTTTCAATACTCTTTCTTTTCCTGTCTGTAAATTACGATCCGTTCCTTTCCGCTCAGCGGGTAAGAGAGGTCGGCGTTCATCGAGGCGATGGCGTCGGGACAGGAATTGAGGCGTTTCGCCACGTCCCAAAGCTCCTCCCCTTCAATGGGGATATACACGCTGATCGCCGACTCCGCGGGCTTTTTTTCCTCGCCCTCCTCAACTTCGCCTACCACGCTCACGCCTGCCGTCCTCGTCGCCGTTACCCTGAATTTGACGAGCGCGTCCAGATCGAAACTTTCGGGGGATACGATGCGCGCCGAGCTCTCGCAAGCCACGGCTTCCACCGAATAGCGGTTGTCGCCCACGTCGTATTCGAGCGAAGTGCGGAAGGGCGCTTCGAGTTCGGCGGAAAACACCTTGCCCTCGATGTCCTTGCACAGCGCGACCGCCTCCAGCACGCCCTCCGCGGCGATTACGTCGTTTTCGGCGCGCACCGAAGTGAGCGTAACCTTTTCGTTCGCGGTGCACATCAGGCGCGTGCCCGCGGGCAGCGCGCCCGCAAACGCGCCCCTGCCGCCCACGCGCTTTTCAAAAGTCTTTTCGCCCGCGGGGCAGGAGGAAGAACATTCGCTGCGGCTGAGCGTAACCTCGCAGAGCGGGGAATAGCAATCCGAACAACATTCCGTTTCGTTTTCCTGGAAATAGCAGCCGCCCACTTCCACGTCCGCAGAAACGGCAACGGTGCTCTTGCCCGTGTTTTCGTCCACCGCGATGTTGAGGCTGAGATTTTTCAAAGAGGCTTTGCACTGCGCCGCGAAGGACGGGGAAACTTCCTCGGCTTCGAGTTCGTAGCGGAAAGGCAAACATCTCGTTTCTTTTAATATATCACTGTTTTCGATTTTTTGCAACATGCAGACCGACAAAATCAGTTCGCCGTCGCAAATGAGCGTTCCCACGCCGCATTGCGAGGCCGTTACCATGGCGCAGGCGGTATGCAGAACGACGTCGCCCACCGCATAGGGAACTTCGAATTCCTCTTCGAGGGGGAACACCGCTTTGTTCACCTTGGTTTCGCGCACAATCTTGACGTTGGATTTTTTCAGAATGAGGTTTTCGCCGCCCGTGAGCGCCTTTGCGCGCCTGTCGGTATAAAAGCACGTTTCCGCACCCACCACGGAATGAACGACCAGAATGCCGCCGCCTATTTCCGCCGAAGCTTTTTTGACCGAAAGCGAAGTTTCGCTGTACACGCTTTCCGCGAAATCGGTTTTGACGGAGTTGGAAAATTCCGTGCCGCACTCGGCCTTTTTCACCGAGCCGTCCGCCGCGAGGTAAGCCACGCAGAACAGCGCCTTTCCGCTGTAACGGAATTGATCCGCCGTTACCTCTTCCCCCGTGAGGACGGCCTGCGCCGAGACGGAAAGCACTTTGACGACTTCTTCCGCCGGAAGCGCGGTTTTACATTCTATCTTGGTCTCGCTTAAAAGTTTTTTTATTTCGCTTTTATAAACGATTTCTTCGTATTTGGGTTCAATAAACATCTTTTATCTCCTTTTTTTGGTTTGCCGCTGCACAGTATCAATATATAACCTGAAAAAGAAAGATATGACAAATTCGCGCAAAATTTATGAAACAAGCTCCCGCGGGAGGCGCGGCGCCTCCGCCGCGGCCGCGGGCGAAACGGCGCGAAAAAAACGGAGGGGCGCCGCCCCTCCGTTTTTACTTGGAATTTCTCGTGAATACGAGATAGTGCTTGTTGAAGATAAATAAAAACCTGCTCCTGAAATGCCCCGCGAAAGCCCAGTCGTCCTTGCCCATTTTGTCGCAGGTCTTTTCGATCTTCGACCGCTTTTCCTTGCAGCTGACCACTCTGTGTTCGATCATGTTTCCTCTCCTTTGTATTTTTTTAATTAAATTATACATCATAAAGTGATGTAAGTCAATCATTTTACATCACAAAGTGGTATGTTTGTTCTATGAAAATAGCGAAATCGGTGGGAAATAACATCAAGTCGGCGCGAAAAAGCAAGGGGTACACGCAAAAAGAAGTTGCAGCCAGGCTTTTTATGACGCAGCAGCAGTACAGCCGTTTCGAAAACGGCGTTTACGAACTGAGCTACGGGCAGATCATAACGATATGCAAATTGCTCGATACCTGCCCGAACGAAATTTTCGACATAGAATAAGCGCGCGAGATCCCGCGCGCTTTTTTTCGGCTCTTTTCAGCCGAGCGATTTCAGTTTTACCGTACCGCAGAGAAATTCCGAATAGGAATAAGACGTTTTGCCCTTGAAGTCCTTTTCAAAGGGACTGACCTTAAAAAGCGCGGGGTAGATCCCCGTGAGTTTGCCGCAGTAGCAGAGTTCCTTGTTCCTGCCGAGGTTTACCTTGACTTCCACGTCCTTGCCCGCAAATTCGTTGACGGCTTTTTTCGCATCGTTGATGCCCGAGGTGTTTTTTATCATACTCCGATAATTGCCCCCGGCGCGGATTTTATACCTTTTCCCCTTTAAAAGACAAAACGCGCGTAATTACCGCGCGTTTTCGTTATCGTTTTATCATTTATCGTCGAACTCGTCGTCCTCGTCCTCTTCTTCCTCGTCTTCGTCCTCTTCCTCGAAATCTCTTTCGTCGATCTCGGGGATTTCAAAGTCGTCGGGTTCGTCGGGACCGACGTCGTCCGCTTCTTCGTCTTCTTCGTCGTCGAAGAGTTCGTCAGCCTCTTCTTCCGCCAGACGTGAAAGCGAGAGCATCTCCTCGTCGTCTTCGCAGTCGTCGGCGTCTTCTTCGAGATAATTTTTCCACTCCTCATCCTTATCGAGGTCTATCTCGTCTTTTTTGAAGTCCATTTCCTCACGGCACTTGGCGCACATCTCTTCCCCTTCCTTGATGTAATTCTGCTTGCAGATGGGGCAAAGTTCCATGGGTTCCTCATCATCTTCTTCTACGGCGAAAACCAGCTGCGGACCTAATTTCAGCTCCGCCTTGCATACATCGCAATACCCCTGGTTCTTATGAATGTAATTGAGTTCGCATCTCGGACATTTAATATAATCTCCCGCCATATCCAAATCCTCTTACTACGTTTTTTCCTTGTTTGCCGGAACCTTTCCCTCGGTTTAACTCCCCCAAAAATCGAGCCTCCGTTTTCATCGGGAATACGTCCGTATACTTATTGTATTGTGCCGCCGCGAAAAAAAGTTACTTTTCAGCGATTTTTTCGGCTTTCGGCTCATCTTTTCAGTATCGCATAAGATTTTAGCAATAAAAGTCCGATTTGTAAACTGTTTTTGATATAATTTTTTAAATTTTTTATTTTACTGCACTTTTTCCAAAAGCATTTTATCCGCGACGAGGGCGATAAATTCCCCGTTCGTAGGTTTTTCGGCGCCGATATAAGCCCTCACGCCCAAAATATTGTTTATGCTCTCGATGCGCCCTCTGTTCCAGGCGACTTCTATCGCGTGGCGGATCGCCCTTTCCACTTTGCTGGCGCTGGTGGAATATCTTTCGCCGATCATGGGATAGAGTTTTTTGGTGATGTTGTTGATGATGTCGGGGTTGTCCACGGCCATCTTAACGCCTTCCCGCAGATAAGCATACCCTTTGATGTGAGGAGGTATACCTACGTTTATAAAAATATTGCTTATCTTTTCGTCGAGCGTGTTGCGCCTGACGCCCTCGCCGTAAACGCGCGCCTTCTGCGCCGCCCTGGTTTCGTCGAGGTCGCGTATGCGCTCGATAAGCACTTCGTAAGCGTAAGGTTTCGCGATAAAAAACGCCGCGCCTTTGGAAAGAGCTTTTGCGACGATGTCTTCGCGGACGAACGCGCTCACGAGTATGACCTTTGTTTCCAGCCCCGAAGATCTCAGTTTGTCGAGAATACAGAACCCGTCGAAGCCGGCGAGCAGCAGTTCGGAAACGACGAAATCGGGTTTCTTTTCTTCGATCAGCTTATATCCGCCGATTCCGTCTGTCGCGATGCCGACGACTTCCAGATCGGAAGTTGCGGCAATGATTTTTTGCAGTTCCATGTTCCTCTTTTCGTTATCCTGAATGATAACGATGGATTTCTTCTCCAATGAAACTATCCTCCTTAAAATTTATTTGATTATTCTTTCGCGAAATAACCGTATTCTATTTTACACCATTTTACCGAAAAATAAAAGCATTTTTGAACAATATTTGTCGAAATTTCTTGCTTTTTTCTACTTTTTTTGCCTTAAAGCTCAAAAGGAAACGAACTTTGGCGCATAAACCGTTTAATATGTTAAATTATATCCTTTTTTGGCGTTTTGTATACCGGAAAAATAAATAGTCAAAAACTGACGTTTTTTAAAATTCTTGTCGAATTTTATACTTGCCGTTAAGGCGATTTAACGTCAAAAAAACTGCGGCGCAAAGTTGACCGATTGCGCCGCAGTGTAAAGCCGCGGGATTTACACCCGCCGCCGTATTTTTTTTCGAGCATTATTTTTGTTTTAATTTACTAATCATTATATATTCCCGCCCGCGGCCCGACGGACCGCGGAGGAAACAAAAAGGGCGCTTGTGCAAGCGCCCGATCTATGCCTTGTGTTTTAAGCCTCGTTGAGTTCGTCGATGGCCTTCTGCACTTCCTGTAAAGCCCACATTCCGTTTTTAAGGAGATTTCCCTTATCCGCGGAGGTGTACTCGAGTTCTTCCATTCTGGCGTTTACGCTGTCGATAATCGCCTGTAACTCGTCCTTGTTCTCAGCGGTAACGGCAACGTGATCCACGCCCGTCGGTCCGCCGTATACGAGCAATTCATTCAGTTCCTTGCTGACGTCCAAATAATTTTCGTACTTTTCGAGTATTTTAAGCTCGTCCTTGGAAATTTCTTTCTTCAGCTTGTCGCTCAGGCCGTTATACGCCGCGCGCGCTTCCGCGATCTGTTCTTCCTGCTCGAACTTCTTTTCCTCGGCGTCGTAAGTGATCTGCGTTACGTCCGTGGAAAGCGCGCTGATCTTAGAAGAAACCACCGTTACCTTATCGGCGTCTTTCATCTCGCCGAGGAAATAGGTGTTTTTGATATACCAGAGGTCGTCCTCTTCGTCGTCGTCCGTATCCTCCGCGACGACGGTGCCGTCGAGCGCCGCGTAATTCACGTAGCTCAGCCCGTCCGTCTGCGCGTCGAGATAGAACACGTAGCCGCCCGCCGCAACGGGCGCGAACCAGTCGGTAACGACCGCGCCTTCGGAAACTCTGATCTGTTCGGCTTCCGCGTCGGAAACGTCCACTTTCGCAAGTTCGCTCGAAGAACTGATGTAATAAAGATCGTTCCCGTTGAGGAACAGCAGTTTGCTCACGCCGACTTTTGCGACCGTTTCTTTGTTTTTAAGGGCTTTTCCCTCGCTGTCGGAATATTTCACCACGTAATCGCCGTCCACCGCATACGCCGTTCTAAGGTCGGTGAAAAGGGTGGTATCGGCTATTTTATCGGTATTGTCTTCGTATTTGACGGCGTTTTCCGTCTTAGACGACATCAAATCGCTCACTTTCGCGCCGTAGGTTTCCACCTTTTCGCTGTCGAGCGTCGTCGTCTTGGTAAAGAATACATATTCGCCCGTCGCAAGCGTTACCGCATAGGTGGAATCGGGCCCGCGCTGGCCGACTTCGGCGTTTTCTTTGCCCTTGCCGCTTGCGATCTCCGTGCCCTTGTTCGACGCGTCGTCGTTCGAAGGCATATAGCCGTAAAGCACGTTGTAGGTTTCGCTCTGGTTGGTGCTTTCGTTCTTGGGAACGACGGTATACAGCACGGCCGCGCCCGAAAGCGCTTCGTTCGCGACGAACTTGACCGCGGAAACTTCGTCTTCAATGACTTTTTCGGTCTTGGACGAAACGTTGTAATCTATAAGTTCGGTGTCCTCGCTGTTATAGTAGACGAAATGCACGCTCTCGCCGACCTGTACAAATCTGTAATTCGTGGCGTTGCCCTTGACGGTGGTATAGGTGGTGTGCGTTTTTCCGTCGAGCGTGGAAGAACATACGTCCAGATAGTCGGTCGCCGCGGCGCCGCTGGTGTTCTTTTTCACGGACGGCGTGGCGTAGTAAACCTTGTCGCCGTAGATATATACGCCCGCGGTAAGATCCCCCGCCGCAAAGAGCTTGGGAACGACCGTCTGCGCTTCCGCGCCGCCGTCGGCAAGCTTGGACTTTTCCGCAACCATCAGCGAACCTTTGACGGGCGTGCCGAGCTTGTTGTTTTCGGTATACGTTTCCTCGCCGTTGATAAAGTAAACGTAATTTTCCGTTTCCGCGACGAATCCGCCGTTTCTGACGGGCGCGCCGGGGCTTGTCAGCGTTACGTTCGACTTCCACGCGCCGCCGCACGCGACCGCGCTTACCGCCAGAGCCGCCGTTACCGCCGCCACCGCTATTGTTTTGAGCAATTTTTTCACCATGTTGATCTTACTCCTGTCAAGCATATCGAAAAATCACCGCGGAACGGCATATTTCCCCCGCCGCGCCGCATATAATTTTAATGCTTATAATGATTTACGCTAATCTATTATATATTAAATTTCCGCACTTTGCAATAAAATTGCGGCAAGTTTTTAAAATTACTGTCGATTTCGGCAGGAAAGAAAAGGCATTTGGGGCATAAGGGCAGGTATTTCAATGGAAAATTTTTCGATCATGAAGATTTTATCGATGCTGGGCGGCGGCGCGGGCGGCTCGCCCGAAACCTCCGCCGAAACGAAGGAAAGCCGAAACGAAGCGCCCCCGCAGACGGAAACGGCGCAGGCCGAAAAGGGCGGCGCGGGAAACGATCTTCTCGGCAATATCGGCTCCGCGCTTTCGCAGGGCGGACTCGGCTCTCTTTTGAACCTTTTCGGCGGCAAGAACGCCCCGCCGCAGAAAGAACAGGCCCCGCAGACGGCGCCCGAACGGATAAAGATCGACGCCAACCCGCTGATCTCCGCCATGAAGTCGCACGACGATTTCATCAAGCGCGTGAACAAAAAGAAATAACGCAAAAAACGGAAAGGCGTTTGCCTTTCCGTTTTGTATTTTTTCCGTAAAATTATCTCTTCGAGAACTGCGGAGCGCGGCGGGCTTTTTTCAAGCCGTACTTCTTTCTTTCCTTCATTCTCGAATCCCTCGTGAGGAAACCTTCCTTTTTGACGATGGGACGGAGTTCGGGTTCCGCAACGATAAGAGCGCGCGCGAGGCCGTGACGGATCGCGCCCGCCTGACCGGTGAAACCGCCGCCGAACACGTTGACGTACACGTCGTACTTCGACAGGTTATCCGTTACCGCCAAAGGCTGGCGGACGATGTATTTGAGCGTTTCCAGCCCGAAATATTCGTCGATGGTCTTGCCGTTGATGACGACTGCGCCCGTGCCGCCCGGAATGAGACGCACACGCGCGACGGCCTTCTTTCTTCTGCCTGTTCCCCAATACTGAATTTTTTTCTTACTCGCTGTTTTAGCCATTGTCGTCTACCTCTTATATAAGTTTCAAAGGTTCGGGTTTCTGCGCCGCGTTGTTGTGTTCGGGCCCCTTGTAAACCTTTAATTTTTTGAGCATTGCTCTGCCCAGACTGTTTTTCGGCAGCATTCCCTTGACCGCTTCGTAAACAGCCAGATCGGATTTATTTTCCATCAGTTTCTTATACGTGATCGTTTTCAGGCCGCCGACGTGTCCCGTATGGTAACGGTACAGCTTGTCTTCCAGCTTTTTGCCCGTAAGAACGACTTTATCGCAGTTTACAACGATAACAAAATCACCCGTGTCGACGTTCGGCGTGAAAGTAGGCTTGTTCTTCCCGCGAAGAATTGCTGCTACCCTCGAAGCGAGCCTGCCGAGAGGCATCCCTTCCGCATCGACCACATACCACTTTCTCTCAACCGTTTCAGCATGCGCCATGTAGGTTTTCATCGTAAATTTCTCCTTGTTTATATCTATTTCGCAAAAAGTTTGTTTTTACACACGATAAAAATTTCGGGGGGCTAATCCTACTTTTGACAAACTTTTCGTTATAAACGCTTAATTATTTTATAATTTTATCGCGTTATTGTCAAGCAAAATTTACTTTTTTCCTTTAAAATTATGGAAATAGTCTTTTTTTTCGGGCGGAACACTATATGTTGTGTAACGCGCCGCCGTATTCCACCGAAAGAAGGCACAATCCCTTTGCGGGCATGGTCTTACCCTCCGCGCGTTTTCCGCCTTCCACGATTTTTTTCACGTCCTCAACGCTCAGCTTTCCCTCGCCCGCCGCCGCCAGCGTGCCCGCGACGATGCGGACCATATTGTATAAAAACCCGTTGCCGCACGCCGTAACGGTGATGAAATCCCCCCGCCGCTCCACTTCGAGCGAATAGAGGGTTCGCACCGTGTCCTTTACCGAAGAATTCGCCGCGCAGAAACATTTGAAGTCCTTTTCCCCCACGAGCGCCGCGGCCGCGGCGCGCATCTTTTCCGTATCGAGCGGAAGCGTACGCACGGCGTAGCGCTCGTACAGCGGGCGCTCGACGGCGGAAACGTAAAAGGTATAGCGGTAGGTTTTGCGCTTTGCCGAAAAGCGGGCGTTGAAACCGTCGGGCGCGCGGCCGCTTTTGAGAACGCGGATATCTTTGGGCAAAAGACCGTTGAGCGCCGGGGCGTAATTTTCGGGAGGGATATTTTCCTTTCCGACCGAAAAGGAGGCCGTCTGCCCCGCCGCGTGCACGCCGCTGTCCGTTCTGCCGCTGCCAGTAACCGAAATCTTTTCGCCCGTCAATTTAAAAAGCGCGCGCTGCAGTTCCTCCTGCACGCTCGCGCCGTTGGGCTGGATCTGCCAGCCGCAGTAATCGGTGCCGTCGTATTCGATAACGAGATATACGTTCATACCGCCACCCCCAGCACGCCGTTTAAGAGCACCACGCCCGCAATGAGACCGCCCGTGAGCGCAAAACCTATCAGATCGCGGTACGTGAGCCGCATTTTCTTGTATTTCGTTCTGCCTTTCGCGCCCGAATAACAGCGGGCGTCCATGGCGTCGCCCAGCTCGTCCGCGCGGCGGAAAGAGCTGATGAGCAGGGGGATCAAAATGGGCACGAGCGCCTTGATTCGCTTGAAGATATTTCCGCTTTCAAAATCGGCGCCGCGCGCTTTCTGCGCGCTGATGATCCTGTCCGTTTCGTCCATCAGCGTAGGAATAAAGCGCAGGGCTATGCTCATGATGAGCGCGAATTCGTGCACGGGGAATTTTATCCATTTGAGGGGGGTGAGCAGGCTCTCTATGCCGTCCGCGATCTCCACGGGCGTGGTCGTGAGCGTCAGCAGCGCGGTGCCCATGACGACGAGCACGATGCGCAGCGTGATGAAACCCGCCCGCAGCAGGCCGACGTTAGTTATCTCTATAATCCACCATTTCGCGAGCACGGTCCCCTCTTTATTGAACAAGATCTGCAATACGGAGGAAAATATCACGAAAAATATGATGGCTTTGATGCTGCGCAGCACCTTCATGAAGGGCACGCGCGCGACGAGCGTGGTGAGCAGTATGAACGCGAACGCGGCGGCAAAGCCGAGAAAGTGAAACTCCCGCACCAAAAACACCGCCACGATATAGGCGACGGAAAGCACGATTTTCACGCGCGGATCCATCTTGTGTACGAAGGAATCCGCGGGATAATACTGGCCGAAGGTAACGTCTTTCATGCGCGTTCCCTCCATTTTTCAAGCACTTTCCGCGTGAAGTCGTTCACGGTGAAATCGGTATCGACGGGGGTGCCGTTTTTCCTGAGAACGTCTGCGAGATACCCTGTAACGGGCACGTCCAGCCCCAGCTCCGCGAGCGCGGACGCGTCGCGGAAAAGTTCCTTCGGCTCCGCCACGCGGAACACCCTGCCGTGGTCGAACACGGCGACGCGCGTGCAATGTTCCGCCACATTGTCCATATCGTGCGAAACGATAACCACGGTTCTGACGAAACTCGCGTGCAGGGCGTGCAGCAGGGCGAAAAATTCCTTTTTGCCCTTGGGATCGAGCCCCGCCACGGGCTCGTCCAGCACCAGGATCTCGGGCTTCGTTACGATAACGCCCGCGATGGCCGCGCGCCGTTTCTGTCCCCCCGAAAGGTCGAAAGGCGATTTTTCCTTTACTTCCTCATAGTCGAGGCCGACCGTTTCCAGCGCCTCTTTCACGCGGAATTTCACCTCTTCTTCTTTCAGTCCTGGGAAAAAGTTTCTCAGCCCGAAAGCGACGTCCGCCTCCACCGTATCGGCGAAAAGCTGGTATTCGGGATACTGAAAGACCATGCCGATCTTTGCGCGGAGTTTTTTGAAATCACACTTTTTATCGAGCAGGTCGAATTCTCCCACGCACAGTTTTCCGCTGCCCTTATCGGCTTTGATAAGTCCGTTCAGATGCTGCACGAAGGTCGATTTTCCGCTGCCCGTGTGCCCGATTATGCCGAAAAATTCCCCTTCGTCTATCGTGAGGGAAACATCTTTCAGCGCCGCCACGGCGAATTTCGACTTCGGCGAATATACGTGGCTCAGTTTTTCGGCAACGATCTGCATAATTCTTCACCCAGCTGTTCTTTGAAATATACTTTTTTCACGTCCATGCCGCCCGCGCGCAGCTTGTCCGCGATAAAAACGGGCACGGGTACGTCCAGTTCGTATCTCCGCAGCTCTTCCTCGCGCGAGAAGATCTCCTCGGGCGTGCCCTGCATGACGATCTGCCCGTCGCTCAGCACGATCACCCTGTCGGCGCGGCAGACCTCGTCCATATAATGCGTAATGGTGAGCACCGTCATGCCGTTTTCGCGGTTGAGCCGTTCCACCACCTCGGTAACTTCCTTTCTGCCGCGCGGGTCGAGCATGGCGGTGGACTCGTCCAGAATGAGCATTTCCGGCCTGATCGCCAGTACCCCCGCGATGGCCACGCGCTGTTTCTGGCCGCCCGAAAGGCGAGAGGGCGTAGACTTTCTGTATTCCTCCATGCCGACGGCTTTCAGGGCGAAATCTATGCGTTCGCCGATCTCCTTTCTCGGCACGCCGATGTTTTCGGGGCCGAAAGCCACGTCGTCCTCCACGATGGAGGCGACCAGCTGGTTATCCGGATTTTGGAACACCACGCCCACGCGCTTTCTGATCTCGAAAAGCTTTTGCTTGTCGGCGGTGGAAAACCCGTCCACGAGCACTTCCCCCTCGGTGGGGAGCAGAAGCCCGTTCATGAGCCGCGCGAGCGTGCTTTTGCCGCTCCCGTTATGCCCGATGACCGATACGTACTCGCCCTTTTCGATCGAAAGTTCTATGCCGCCGAGCGCGTCCTTTTTGGTCTGCGGATAGCGGAATTTAACGTTTTTCACTTCAATGAAACTCATAAGCAATATTTTACCATATCCCCGCGAAATACACAATGATTTTTTTGCGCATGGGGAAAAAAAGCGCCCCGCGGCGGCACGGCGGCGCCGACCGAGGGTGTTCCCCGTCCGCGCGTCGGGCGGCGCGGACGGGGAAAGGGGCGAGGTCAAGGCCGCTCCCCTTACGGCGGCGCCGTTCGGTTGCTTTCCTTCGGGCGGTTTCCTTTTTCGCCTCCCGCACGCGGGAGGACGGACGGGAGGAGGATTGACGCGCGCCCCGCCGTAAGCAGAGAATAATTTTTACGCAAATTTTTGATTTCTATTGACTATTTTTGCTTTTAAATATATAATATATGTGCTTTTACACGTTATACAGGGTTAAAGTTACAAATTTATTTTTTGGAGGCTATATTATGAGCAAGAAAATGACCATCGACGGAAATACCGCGGCGAGCCACGTAGCTTACGCGTTTTCCGAAGTGGCGGCTATTTATCCGATCACGCCTTCTTCGCCTATGGCGGAAGTCGCGGACGAATGGTCGGCGGCAGGCAGAGTCAACATGTTCGGGCAGAAACTCCGCCTTGCGGAAATGCAGTCCGAAGCGGGCGCGGCGGGCGCCGTTCACGGTTCGCTCTGCGCGGGCGCGCTCACGACGACATACACCGCGAGCCAGGGACTTCTTCTGATGATCCCCAACATGTACAAGATCTCGGGCGAACTTCTCCCCACGGTCTTCCACGTCAGCGCTAGGGCTCTCGCCGCGCACGCGCTCAATATTTTCGGCGACCATTCCGACGTGATGGCCTGCCGCCAGACGGGTTTTGCGATGCTCGCCAGCAATTCCGTGCAGGAAGTCATGGACCTCGCCCTCGTCGCTCACCTTTCCACGCTTAAATCGAAAGTGCCTTTCCTGCATTTCTTCGACGGGTTCAGAACGAGCCATGAAGTGAGCAAGATAGACGCCATAGACTACGACGAAATGAAATCGCTCGTGGACATGAAGGACATCGAAGATTTCAGGAGCCGCGCGCTCAACCCCGAACACCCCATCCAGAAGGGAACGGCGCAGAACGCGGACATCTATTTCCAGAACCGCGAAACGGCCAACAAATATTATGAAGCCACCCCCGCCATCGTGCAGGATATGATGGACAAGGTCGCTGCGCTCACGGGCAGGAAATATCACCTGTTCGACTACGTAGGCGCGCCCGACGCGGAAAACGTCGCCGTCATTATGGGCAGCGGCGCGGAGGCCATCGAAGAAACCATCAACAAGATGAACAAGGAAGGCCACAAGGTCGGCGTTCTGAAAGTAAGGCTGTACCGCCCGTTCGCCGTGGACGCGTTCGTCGCGGCCCTTCCGAAGTCGGTGAAAAAGATCGCCGTGCTCGACAGGACGAAGGAACCCGGCTCGCTGGGCGAACCGCTTTATCTCGACGTGTGCTCCGCTCTGCTCGAAAAGGGCATGACGAATATCAAGGTCGTGGGCGGCAGATATGGCCTCGGTTCCAAGGAGTTCAACCCCTCGATGGTGTACGCGGTCTACAAGAACCTCGAACAGAAAGAACCGAAAAACCACTTCACGGTCGGTATTTACGACGATATCACAAACACTTCGCTCGATTTTTCGGAGCAGTACAATGCCGCGCCCGCGGGTACGATCAGCTGTAAGTTCTACGGCCTCGGCTCGGACGGCACGGTCGGCGCGAACAAAAACTCGATCAAAATTATCGGCGATCACACCGATATGTACGCGCAGGGCTATTTCTTCTACGATTCCAAAAAGAGCGGCGGCATCACCGTTTCCCACCTGAGATTCGGCAAGACGCCCATTCAGTCCTCCTACCTCATTGACGCGGCGGACTTCATCGCCTGCCACAATCCCTCGTACGTTACCCGTTACGACATGGTTTCCGACCTGAAAGAAGGGGGCAAGTTCCTTCTGAACGCGGCGTGGACGACGGTAGAGGAACTCGATAAAAATCTGCCCGCAAAGGTAAAGAACGCGCTCGCCAAAAAGCACGCGGAACTTTATGTGATAGACGCTATCTCCATCGCGGGCAAACTCGGCCTCGGCGGCAGGACGAACACCATTCTGCAGTCGGCGTTCTTCCTCATCAACGAGGACATCATGCCCTATGCGGACGCGCGCGACTTCATGAAGAAGATGGCGTATAAGTCCTTTGCGAAAAAGGGCGACGCCATCGTGCAGATGAACTACGCGGCGATCGATTCCGCGGAAGCCAACCTGGTGAAGATCGATTATCCCGCTTCCTGGGCGACGGCCGAAGACGGCGCTCCCATGATGGAAGTGCACGGCGACGACTACTATAAGAACACCGTTCACCCCATTCTCGTGCTCGAAGGCGATAAACTCCCCTCTTCGCAGTTCAACGCGGACGGCTCCGTTCCCACGGGCACCACGCAGTACGAAAAACGCGGCGTGGCGGTTAAAATCCCCAAATGGTACGCGGATAAGTGCATACAATGCAACCAGTGCTCGTTCGTATGCCCGCACGCCGCGATCAGACCGGCGGTCAACGCCGTCGGGGCGGACAAGCCCGCTTCTTACAGCGTGAAAGCGATGACCGGGCTGCCCGGCTACGAGTTCAGAATGCAGGTATCCCCGCTCGACTGTATGGGCTGCGGCGTCTGCGCGAACATCTGTCCTTCCAAGGAAAAGGCGCTCGAAATGGTGCCCTTCGCTTCGCTCGTCGAAGAGGAAAACGTCAACTACAATTACAGCAAACAGCTGCCCGAAGTCGATCTTTCCAAATTCAAGAAAGAAACGGTCAAGGGCTCGCAGTTCTGCCAGCCGCTGTTTGAATTCTCGGGCGCATGCGCCGGCTGCGGCGAAACGCCTTACGTCAAGGTCATCACCCAGCTGTTCGGCGACCGCATGGTCGTCGCCAACGCGACGGGCTGTTCCTCCATTTACGGCGGTTCGGCTCCGACCTGCCCCTATACCAAGAACAAAGCCGGCCACGGTCCCGCATGGGCGAACAGCCTGTTCGAGGACAACGCGGAATTCGGCTACGGCATGAACCTCGCCTACGCGCAGAGACGCGCCAAGGTGGAAGATAAGATAAACGCCCTCATCGAAAAATGCCCCGACTGGACGGAACTCAAAGAGGCGGGCGAAAACTGGATCGCCAACAAAAAGGACGCCGAGGGCAGCAAGGCGGCGAGCGCGAAGCTCGTGGAAGTGCTTTCCAAGTGCGCGGGCTGCGGCTGCGAGGCGGACGCCATGGTCGAAGACCTGCTCAAAGATAAGGATTGCTTTGTGAAAAAATCCGTGTGGATCTTCGGCGGCGACGGCTGGGCTTACGACATCGGCTACGGCGGTCTCGACCACGTGATCGCGCAGGGCGAGGACGTCAATATTCTGGTGCTCGACACCGAAGTTTATTCCAACACGGGCGGCCAGGCGAGCAAGTCCACCCCGACGGGTTCTATCGCGAAATTCGCCGCGGCGGGCAAGAGAGTAAAGAAAAAGGATCTCGGCATGATGGCGATGAGCTACGGCTACGTATACGTGGCGCAGGTCGCTATGGGTTCGGACAAGAACCAGCTGCTCAAAGCGCTCGTCGAGGCGGAAAAATACGACGGGCCTTCCCTCATCATCGCTTACGCGCCCTGCATCAACCACGGCATCAACATGACGAAGTCGCAGGAAGAAGAAAAGAAAGCGGTGGATTGCGGTTACTGGCAACTTTACAGATACAACCCCGAACTCGCGCTCGAAGGCAAGAATCCGTTCTCGCTCGACAGCAAGGAGCCGACGGGAGATTATCAGGCGTTCATCACGGGCGAAACGCGTTACGCCGCTCTGATGAAGGCGCAGCCCGCTCTCGCCGCGGAACTCTTCAAAAAGACCGAGGCGGACAGCAGGGAACGTTTGGAAAACTACAAGAAACTCGCGAACAAAGAATAAAAAAAGGCGAAAGCGCCCCCGCGGAAATCCGCGGGGGATTTTTTTATGCTTGACATTCCCTTTCAATACGTTATATAATGAAGAAAAAGATTTGTATGAGGGGGAAAATTTATGAAAAGATTAATCTGCATCGTCAATGCCGTTTTGGCGTTCGTCTTGTTTTTGGCCACGTTCGGTTATGTCTTTTTTTTGTACGGAAGGACTTATTATATGAACGGCAGCGATTTAGGCATTTGGATTTTTTTAGCCGTATTGCAGATTCCGCTGTTTTTTCTTTCCGTGTATCTTATTCACAATAAGCATCGCAGCAAAATACCTCTGCTGTCGGGCGCGGTATTTTCGCTTATCGTTTTCGTTATTATCGGCGGCATAACGGCCGTTCTTTTGATTACGGACAATTTCAAAGGCATTTCTCCGCAGTTTTGGTCTACGCTGATCGTGCCGCTTATTATGAGCGGGCTTTACTTTTTCGCGGCTTTCAAAAAGGAAAACGTTTGATTTAACGATTAAAAACCGCCTGTAAAGGCGGTTTTTTTTATTATATTTATTGTGGATAAATTGTGGATAACTATTGACCAAACGGGAAAAATGCTTTACAATATATAATAGGATATTCAGGGAGAGAAAAAATGAGCGAACTTTCCGCTTTGATAGCGACCTATCTTTTATATCTAAAAATGGGGAAAGAAAGCGCTCTCGACGAAATTTACCGTTTGTGTTCGTCGAGAATGTTCGCGCTCGCCCTCGGTATTTTAAAAAACCGCACGGACGCCGAAGACGCGGTGCAGAACGCCTTCGTCAAGGTAGTGGAAAACGCAGATAAATTCAAAGGCGGCAACGGATACGGGTTCGTTATGAAAATAACGCAGAACGCCGCCCTCGACCTTTTGAGAAAGAAAGGCAGGCACGCCGAAGTCAATATCGACGATTGCTTTTCCATCACTTCCTACGACGCGTACGACGAGGATAAAAAAGTTACCGCGATCACGCTGGAAGAGGCGATAAAGCAACTTCCGATAAGGGAAAAAGAGCTCATATATTACAGGTATTATCTCGATCTGACCATCCGCGAAATCGCGGGCAAAACGGGTTCGAGCAAGTCGCAGGTGCAGCGCGATCTGGACGAGGCGGAAAAAAAGCTGAAAATTTTTCTGCTTTCGGGGACAAAAGGGCGTATAGAAACGTTGTAATGATGATGAAGAAAGACATGCAGCTCGAAAACTTGATGCAGAATTACTTTGACGGCGTAAACGTCGGCCGCCAGGTTCTTCTGCCCGCCAGAGCGGCGTTCGCGGAGAGAACGCGCAGAAAGAAAAGGGCCAAATTTACCTTGCGGCTCGTTTCTTCTTTTGCGTGCGTTCTTATTTTGGCCGTGGCCGTTCTCGCGGCGAGCGGCGTTTTCGGCGGCATTTCCAAAAAACCCGTTTACTACGGCGCTGACAGCGTGCGCGGAGAGTATATGACGTATTCCCAACTGCGGGAACTCGACGAAAACGTGTTCCGCGATTTTGAGTATTTTGAATATTCCCCCAACGCCACGGCCTCCTACACCGCTTATTTCGACAAAGAAAGCGGCCGGCTGCGCTATGTGGAAGTAGCCGCCAAAGTGATAAACGGCTACGGCATGGAAGATCTGGAAATTTACGTGGAATTCAGCGGAAAAGAAACCTATGACGGCTTCAAAAAATATTACGACCTCGAAGACGAAAAGACCGTCGCGGGGCTGGAAGTGAAATATAAAACGGAATATATCGACGCCGAATGGGTATCCTCCGGCTACGCCGAAAAAAACGCATTAAGGTACTTTATCGACGTTACTTCCCCGTTCGCCAAGAGCCTGGATAAATATATTTCCAAACTTTTATAAAATTTTTTCCGTTTTTGCGGGACAAACGCCTTTCGGATTTCGTTGTAATAGCGAAATCTTTGATAAGGAGAAAAAAATTATGAAAAAATTGTTTCGTTATGCAGCTCTCGCCGCGGCGAGCGTGTTGGTGTTCACAGGTTGTGCGGGCAAGGGCGGAAACTACTACCCGGACGTAGGCGAAGATTACGGCCACGACTACCGCTACGATTCCGTTTACGAACAGCCCTTCAAGAACGTGGCGGACAATCCCTCTTCCTATTTTACGCTCGACAGAAACACCGCCAACTACACGCTGATGCGCCGCACGATCAATAACGGTTATCCCGTAAACGCCGATTCCGTGCGCGCGGAAGAATACATCAACTATTTCGATTACGATTTCGCCGCGCCTGCGGCGGGCGACGACATCGCCGTTTCTACCTATCTTTCCGACTGTCCGTGGAACGAAGATCATAAACTGATCACCGTCGGCGTGAAGACAGAGGAAGTGAGCGTGGACGCGGCGGCCAGTAATTACGTGTTTCTAATAGACGTATCCGGTTCCATGGACGGCTATGACCGGCTCGGCCTTGTAAAAACCACGCTGAAAACGCTGGTAAACAATCTCGGCGAAAACGACAGAGTGTCTATCGTAACGTATGCGAGCGGCACCGAGGTCGTGCTCGATTCCACGCCCGCGAGCGAGAAAAACAAGAAAAAGATCATATCCAAAATAAATAAGCTTACGGCAAGCGGCTCCACCAACGGCAGCGGCGGTCTGGAACTCGCTTACGCGCAGGCCGCGGATCACTTTATCGCAGGCGGCAACAACCGCGTGATCATGATGAGCGACGGCGACTTCAACGTCGGCATTTCGGACGGCACGCCCTTAAAAGAATTCATACAGGACAAAGCGCAACGCGGCGTTTACCTCACCGTGCTCGGCTACGGCATGGGCAATATGCGGGACGATAATCTGGAAAGCCTGGCGCGCAACGGAAACGGCAACTACGCTTATATAGACAGCGCCGAAGAGGCGGAAAAACTCTTTGACAAAGATATAGCGGGCATGCTCGTCGCCGTGGCGAAAGACGCGAAAGCTGGCGTTACGTTCACGGAAAACGTGGAAAAATACCGTCTGATCGGCTACGATACGAAACTTATTTCAGAGGACGATTTCAACAACCCGGAAAAGGACGCGGGCGAAATCGGTTCCAACCTGACGGTAACCATAGTATATGAAATTCAGCTGAGCGAAAACGCGCAGCATAACGCACGGCTTGCCGATCTTGAAATCCGCTACAAAGACGTTTCCGACGGAGAAAAGGACAGATCCGTAAAAAATTTCGTAAACAACGATCCCAATCCCGATGCACAGACGACCTTTATTTCCTGTGTGGCGGAATACGCTCTTCTGCTCAGAAATTCCGACTATAAGGGCGCGGCGAGTTTCGAAAACGTACTCGAAAGGCTGGAAACGATAGGGACGTATGTAAATAACGATTACTTCAAACAGGAATTCGTAACCTTGGTACGGAAAGCGAAGACGATTTACGAAAGTCAGCCGCAGTAAATCGGAATAAATATCCGCCGTGCGCTGCCGCGGCCCGTCAACCCCGTCTAAACAGTAAAAAACGCCTCCGCGGCTGCGGGGGCGTTTTCATATATATATGATTTTCTTTCCCTGCGATACGGCGTATTTCACCGTATTATAGGTGCCGCCCGCGCTCTTGTTGAGATAGGCGAGCACGACCTCCGATCTGTCCACCATATAGGCGTTTCTCTTCATCATACAGCCCGGATAATAATTTTCGCTCACGGCAACGCGCTCGTCGCAAAGCGAGCACATATAACGGTATATCTCTTTATCGCGCGCGCTCCATTTTTCGCTTTGATTTTCGTAAGGCGCACAGCCGATCAGTTTCAGCTTATACTTTTTCTTCAATAAAAACAGCGTGCGGAAACAATAGGTGTCGAAACCGAGCGCCAAACCGAGATAAAAAGTCCTGTATCCCCTCTCTATCAGGGAAACGAGGATATCCTGCAGTTTTTTATCGTCTATGCCGCGGGACATATCCCTGTGCCCCGTTACCGCGACGGCCTTTACAGCGGGCATTTTCTCTCCTTACCGTTGCCGCGCGGATATTTCGGCGGCGTTGCGCCCGTTTTGCGGACAAATATCATTTCGCGTTTCGCCTCCCCGAGCTGTTTTTTCACCGTATACTCCACTTCGCCGCCGAGTATTTTCAGCGCGGACGCCGCCTCTTTCACCTCTTCTTCCGCGTCCGCCTTGAACGCCACGAATACGCCTCCTTTTTTTACGAACGGCAGGCAGTATTCCGCAAGCGTGTTCATGCGGGCCACGCCCCGCGCCGTAACGATATCGAAACTTTCCCGCATCTCCCCTTTCGCCAGCTCTTCCGCCCGTCCGTTTATCACCTTTACGTTTTTAAGATCCAAAAGCGCGGCCGCGCTTTTCAAAAAATTACACTTCTTTCCCGTCGCTTCGAGCAGAATAAAGGAAATATCCTCTTTCACGACCGCCAGCGGCACGGCGGGCATGCCGCCGCCGCTGCCCACATCGAGCAGCGTTTTTCCACACAACTTATCCACACAAAGAAGACTGTCTATAAAATGTTTTTCGTATACCTCTTCCTCCGTCGTGATGGCGGTTAAATTGTATTTTTTGTTTTCCGAGGTCAAAAACGCGTAAAACTTCGCGAATTTTTCCGCCTGGGCGTCTGTGAGCGATATGCCGTATTTTCCGAAAAGCTCTTTCATAGTAAAGATATTAACATATTTTCGGAAAATACACAACGAAAACAAAGATATTCACATTTCTTTTCCACAGCGTGCGGAAAACTTACCCGTTTTCTGACGCGGGAAAAAATGCGCCCGCCCCGCCTCTTCCTTTCAGAACCGAAAGCGCCGTTCTTCCACAAGCTTTTCACAGCTTGTCCACAAAACAAATCACAGTTTATCCACTTTAAAACGTCAGTAAAAACATAGCGGAAACGGCGCTTTCCACAAATATACACCGCCTTATAATAATGACTACTGATTTAAATTTAAAAAAAGAAATAATATCCTTTCCTTAAAAAACGGACAAAAAAGAGCCGCATTTTATTGATTTTTTTCAATCTATCATATATAATATAATAGAATATCGAAACGACAGTTTACGGAGAAATTTATGAAGATCATTTGCGACGGTTTGGACCTTTCGGACGCGGTGCTTAAAGTAAGCAAAGCGCTCGGCGTAAAAAAGACGAATCCCGTTCTGGAGGGAATATATCTCAAGGCGAAAGGCGATACGCTTACGCTCGTTGCCACCGATACGGAACTGACCATCGAAAAGACCGTGAGGGCGGAAGTCCTGATGGAGGGCGAAACCGTTGTAACGGGCAAGTTCTTCGCGGAATTCGTCAAAAAGCTGGAAAACGAACAGGTAGAGCTTTCTCTGGCGGAGGAAAACCAGCTTAAAATAAAATACTCGGATTCGGAAAGCGAGATGCAGTGCTTTTCCGCCGAAGAGTTCCCGCGCGCGGATAAAAAGATAAACGATAATTTCTTCGTGATGAAACAAAGCGATTTCAAGCGCCTGACCAACATGACGGTTTTCGCGTGTTCGCAGGACGACAGCCGCCCCATATTAAAGGGCGTACTCTTCGAGATCGCCAACGCCAGGGCTACGGCGGTCGCGCTGGACGGCTTCAGGCTGTCGCTCGCCCGCGCGGACGTGAGCGGTTTTTCCGCGGAAATGAAGGCCATAATCCCTTCCCGCACGCTGATGGAAATCGTGAGGCTGCTCGATAAGGACGAAGAGGATTTAAAAGTAACGCTCAATAAAAACACCCTCATGGTGGAGACGAACGGCACCACGCTCATCTCCCGCCTGCTGGAGGGCGAATTTATCAATTACAAGCAGATCATTCCTTCGGAGTTCGTAACCAACGTAAGGGTGAACGTAAAGACGCTCGCCGCCAGCGTGGAAAGAGCGTCGGTGCTCGCGCGGAGCGACAGGATCTCCATCGTCAAATTCGACATCAAGGAAAAGTTCATGTACGTCATTTCCAAGAGCGAAATCGGCAACGTGAACGAGCCGGTGAACGTCAATATGGAGGGCAAGGACATAACGATCGCCTTCAACTCCAAATACATTACGGAATTTCTGCGCATCGCGGAGGACGAATTTATCAATATTTACTTAAATTCCCCCATCGCGCCCTGCATAATCAAGCCCGTCAGCGGGGATAATTACCTGTATTTGGTGCTGCCCGTGAGAATTAACGCTTAAAAGATTGACAAAAAAAGAAAACTTTACTATAATAAAAAAACGCAAAACTACTAAAAAGAGGACGGAATAATATGAAAAGAACATATCAGCCCAAAAAAAGACAGAGAAGCAAGGTACACGGTTTCAGAAAGAGAATGAAGACGAAGAGCGGCAGGAACGTTTTGAAAAGACGCCGCAATAAGGGCCGCCATAAGCTTTCCGCTTAAAATTTCGGGGCAACTTAATTGGAATACAGATTAAAAAGAAGTGAGGACTTTGACAAGGTTTTTAAAAAAGGAACGAGAGTGTTTTCGAACAATCTTACGTTGATTTACTTTGCCGCCGATACGAAAAAAGTAGGATATGCCGTGGGAAAAAAACACGGTTCCAGCGTGAAGCGAAACAGGATCAAACGTCTTTTGAGGGAAGCATTCAGAAGTTACTTTTCCTTCGTAAAAGACGGCTTCTTTTTTGTTTTTATCCCGAAAGTCAGGGAAGAATATTCCCTTGCCGAATTTAAGAGCAGCATGGGCTACATGCTGAAGAAAGCGGGACTTTTCAAAGATGAAAAAGATCGGAATATTCCTCATTAAATTTTATCAGAAATGCATATCGCCGCAGCTTGGCAGCAATTGCCGCTATACGCCGACCTGTTCGCAGTACGCTTTGGAAGCCATTTTAAAAAGGGGCTTTCTCGTCGGCTGCGTTTTGGCTTTCTGGCGTATTTTGCGTTGCAATCCTTTTTCAAAAGGCGGGTTCGACAAAGTGCCCGACAAAAAGAGCGTTGTCAAGTGGGTATATTAAGGAATTAAAAGATGAATTTGACAAATATACTGGCCGCTGTAGCGTATTACAGCTTTAAAGAGCCGACGATTTCGGGGCTCAACAGCTGGATCGCCACGTTTATAAACTGGTTCCCCACCATCGTGCTCGGCGTAACGATGTTCACGCTCGCGCTGAAACTCGTAACTTTCCCCCTCGACTTTTATTCGAGGGCGTCCATGCGCCGCAATTCCCTCAAAATGGAACAGATGCGGCCGCAGCTCGAAAAACTGCAGAAACAATACGCCGGGGACAAGCAGACCTACAACATGAAGATGGCCGCGCTCTATAAAAAGGAAGGCTATTCCATGTTCGGCGCCTGTCTGCCCTCCATCATAACGCTGGTATTTTTTATCATCGTACTGAACGCGTTCAGCCAGTATTCCACTTATCAGAACATCAAATATCTCTACAATATGAACACCGCTTTCAATTCCGTGGTGGACGAGGGCGTTTTGGATGTTGATAACTACATCTGGCACAACGAAGAAGGCAAGGTGGTTATAGACGACAAAGCGGTGTTTGCAGAGGCTGAAAAGCAGGAAGATTTTCAGGAAAGCGGCACGTATACGCTCACGCTTACGACCGAACCCGCGCTGAAAGTCGTTTACGATTTCAAAGAGGCTGAGGACGATCAAAGTATCGGCACGGTAACGTATTTTACCGAGGGCGGCTATATAGAATACAATAAAATCATCAAAAAGACGGTAAACGGAGAAACTTCCGTTTACGATTTCGCCTCTACGAGGCCCGAACTGGACGTGGAAGCCTTCAAAGCCAAAGGAATGAAGAATTCCGCGGGACAGACGTTTGAAGAGTATTTCGCGGAGGCGCAGAAAAACGACGCCGCGCTGACAGAGGACGCTGCGGTTTATAATTTCGTGCTGGATATACAGCAGACCCGCTCGGCTGAAAAGTACCGCGAGGAAAAGGAAAGCTTTTTGTGGATCAAGAACATTTGGATGCCCGATACGCCTTTCCAGCACCCCGTGTACAAAGATTACAATACTTTCAATTCAAAATACAATCTTTCCAAGTATACGTCCGATCCCCTGCAATACGATAATTTGACGGCCAAACTCGGCACGGAAAAAGAACAGGTGAACGGGTATCTCGTGCTCGTGGTACTGACGGCGGGATTTTCTCTGCTGATGCAATGGGTGATGTCGAGAGGCCAAAAGGCGCAGATGGAACTGCAGAGCGTGGACGGCCAGGGCATGATGACGCAGAAAGTGATGATGTGGATGATGCCCATCATGATGGGTTTCTTCTCCCTCATGTATACGGCGGCTTTCTCGATATACATTATCGTAAGCAACGTGGTAAGCATGCTCACCACCCTGCTCATCAATAAGGTGGTGGATATCCGTTTCAAAAAGGCGCTCGAAAAGCAGGGCGAAGAATTTGAAATGCCCGATGCCGACGACGAGCCGAAGAAAAAGCGCCGTAAAAAGGACAAGCGCGAACTTACCCCGAAAGAGAAAAAGGAAAGGGCGAAGGCGAACAGGATCGTCAAAAAGGTCGTTCTGGAGCGTACCGAACGCGGCGTGGACGATAAGAAAGACGGGGACGAAAAGTAAAAAAACGCATACGGCGTTTTGTAAATAGCGGCGAAAAGCCGCAACGGAGGAAAAAATGGTTTTTAAAGGTAAGACGGTGGCGGAAGCCATCTCGGCGGGACTGAGCTATTATTCCATCACGGAAGAACAGGCTGAAATCAAAGTTCTCGCCGAAGAAGTGAAAGGTCTGTTCGGCAAAGTGAAAAAGGAAGCCGAAGTGGACGTATCCGTCAAACTTTCCGGCGGCAGCAGGGCCGTGCAGTTTTTGGAAGGTTTGTTCGAGAAAATGGACCTCAGCGCAAAAGCCGAACTCGTGAGCGAGGGTGAAAACATTGTCATCAACGTGATCACTACTTCGTCCTCCGCGGTCATAGGATACCGCGGCGAAGTGCTCGACGCGTTGCAGGCGCTTGCGGGGGCGGTTGCGAATATCGGCAACAAGAACTATAAGCGCGTGGTTGTGGACTGCGAAGGTTACAGGGAAAAGAGAGAGGAAACGCTCGTAAACCTGGCGAATAAACTCGCGGACAAGGCGGTAAGGCTGGGCAGAGACGTTTCTCTGGAACCGATGAATCCTTACGAAAGGAGGGTGATACATTCCACGCTGGCGGCGAGCGAAACCGTTACCACGGCGAGCGAAGGAAAAGAACCGAACAGACACGTGGTGATCATTCCCAACGAAAAGAAACCCTACGTGAAAAAATATAACGACAGAAACCGCGGCGGCAACAGAAATTACGGCGGCCGCAGGGACGACAGACGCGGCGACAGGCGCGACCGCGGCGGCAGAGGCGGAAGAAGCGGATTTTCCTCCCTCGGCAGAGAACCCAAGAAAAAGCCGACCACGTTCGGAACCTATCTCGGCAACAGCCTGAAAGACGAATAAAAAATTCCCGCCCGAACGGCGGGAATTTTCTTTTAATCGAATTTTTTCATATATACTACGGGATAGGGATTTCCCTGTTCGTCGACCTCGCTCCTTCCGACCGCGGTAAATCCCATGTGCTCGTAAAAACCCTTTGCAAGGGGATTTTCTTCGTTAACGGTCAGTTCGTTTACGGAATACTTCTCGGTCGCGTGTAAAAGAAGGGCTTTTCCGATGCCTTTCCCCCGCATTTCGGGCGCGACGAACAGCATTTCTAACTTTTGTCCCTCTGTGCCCATAAAGGCGGTCGGCCGGCCGTTTTCTGTTGCGATAACCAGGCGCGAAACGCCCGCGAGCGCCTGCGGAACGAATTTTTTTATTTCGAGAATTTCGCTTTCCGATAAGAACGTATGGGTAGAGCGTACGGAATTTTCCCAGATCTGCAATAGATCGGTTATGAGGGCGGACGGCCTTTCGGTTGCTTCAAATATTTTCATTCTTTTACTTTAACATAAAATGCAGAAAAAGTAAATCCCCGCCGGAAAAAATTTATCCGGCGGGGATCGTGTGCAAAAAAATTTTTAACGAAAAGTAGTTTATCGAAAAATTTTTGCTTAAATTCGGTTATAGATCGTCTGCGTCCTGTACGGGTTCGTCGAACATATCGTATAAGTTTATTCCCGTATAGGAGCCTGTTACGTCAAAATTGCTTTGATTATCTGCAATTCTTTTCCTGACTCGTTTTCTTGCCTTTTTCAGTCGTGCTTTTGGCATTCTTCGCGTTCTTAACGTTTTTCATTACGAAATTATCTCCTTTAATTTAACTTTAATTTGACAAACCCCTGCGAAGAATTGCAAAGCGGGCATACATTCCACGCTTCTTCCCTCGCTTCAACGTGTCCGCAAACCGAACATTCCCAGTAGGTAGGCTGTTTCGCTTTGAAAAGCGTACCGTTTTTGAAACTTTCGTACAGATACTTGAATTTGAGTTCGTGCTCTTTTTCGACTTTTGCTGTTAGTTCAAATTTTTTCGCGATCCCGGTGAAACCTTCGTTCCGGGCGATCTTCGCGAATTCGGGATAAACTTTATCCGCTTCCTCCTTCTCCGCCAGCATTGCTTCTCTTAAACCGTCTTCGATAGTTATCTTTTCGAACGGATATCCGGCGCAAATATCGATATTGTCTGCGCTGCCGCCGTTTTCCGTTAAAAGATGGTAATAAGTTTTGGCGTGCTGAACTTCGTTTTTGGCAATCGTTTTCAGTTCGTCCGCAAGAGAGTTGTAACCTTGCTGCATACACATATCGGCTATGATCTGATAGCGTAAGCCCGCTTGCGATTCGCCCGCAAAAGATCTTGCGAGATTTTCAAAGGTCGTTGAGTTTTTCATCTCTTTTTCCCCCTCGTTATTAAGATGCGCAATGTTTTTGTTATTATACACGGAAAGTGAAAATATTTTGTCATTTGTTTCAAATGCGCGCGCATTTAATAACTGTGCTTAGTATGTACGGGAAAAGAACGTTTATGCGCGGAAATAAAAAAACGTCGGAAAAAATTCCGACGTTTTTTATCTTACGCAAATTCTCGTGGCCGGTACGGCGCCCGAAAGCACTTCTTTGATGGAATATTTGCCGTTGGCAATGATGACTTTCGTGCCCTGTTTCACGGCGTCTTTTATATATTCGAGTTTTGCGCCCGCGCCGTTCGCGCCCGCGCGCGACGCTCCCGAACAGAAACCTTTATAATAATCTATGTTTTCCAGCACCTCGCAGACGTCCTTGCCGCCGATTTCCTCCACCAGTTCGCCTTTTTTCAGATCCTTGTATATGCCGTCCGTGCTGGTCAGGATAAGCAGCGTTTCCGCCTTTACAAGACAGGCGATCTGCGCGGCGGTTTCGTCGTTATCCACGCATTCCACTACCTTTTTATGCGCGCTCAGAAGGGCCTGTATCTCCATTTTGCGGTTTTCTTCGGCGCACACCGCGTCGTTATAATTGACGATGGGTATGGCGTTTTGCTCCTTGCAGCGCAAAAGCAGGGATTTTAAAAATTCCCGCTTTAAGGGATCGTTGAAGTGCTGATGTTCGACCAGCACCTGGCGAATGGAATAGCGCGGATCGACGTACTGGCGGTAAGTGGACATGAGTATGGACTGTCCCTCTGCGGAATAGTCCGCCTTGACGTCCTCCATTTTTCCCTCGAGTTCCCGCCCGTGCCGCCTGAGATAATCCAGCCTGCCGATCTCGGTCGCGCCGCTCGTTACCCAGATATAGCCGGGCTTAAGCTCGCGCGAAAGCCGCGCGATGCGCGTGTAATCGGGGATCTGCGCCTGTTTTGCGATGAGGGCCATGGAGCCTATTTTTCCGACGAGTTCCACATCGAATTTCATTCGTATTTCCTTCCTTTATTCCGTGGTTACCGCTTTTATTCCCTTGAAATAGATGTCGTACATCAGGTCGATATCGCTGTCCTTGATAAATTCGTCGGGCTGATGTATGCTGCTCTCTTCTCCCGGAAATTCCGGGCCGAACGCCGTACCGCATTCGAAAACGGAGGCGAACGTAGCCCCGCGCTGACTGATGGGCCGCAGGTTCTGTCCCGTGGCTTCGTTATACGCTTTCATCAGTTTCTGCACCGTTTCGCTGTCTTTTGGCACGTATAGCGGATCGCGGTTCTTGAAAAATTCGTATTTTACGTTCATCTTATCGAAGATAGGAAAAAAATCCTCCGCTTTCATGCGCGCGGGCACGCGGAAGTCGGCGGTGAGCACGATTTCGCCGTCGGTCTGCGAAACGAGGTCGGGGCTGATTGTCGCCATGCCCGTTTCGTTGCCTTGCGCGGTAATGCCCGCCTTGTCTTCGAAAATATCGATAAGCGCGCCCACGTTTTCGCCGCAGTCAGCCATATAGCGGAGCAGGGGCAGTATGGCGTTTTTGCCGAGTTCGGGCATGGAGCCGTGCGCGCTCTTGCCGAAACTCTCTATTTTATCCCCCGTCGCCTTTAACCCGTGTTTTTGCAGCAAAGCGGGATCGGTCGGCCCGTTCGCGCAGGCATAGGCGCATACGGCGTTGACCACCGTGCCGCCCGACAGGTTTTTGAATTTTCCCGCGTACGGCAGATGAAACACCACTCTGTTCGGCCCCTTTTCCGCATAGACCACGGGAAAATCGCCGTCGGGAGAGAAACCCCATTTCGGAAACGTGCCGCCGTTTTTCTTATAATGTTCTATGTCCGCCCAGCCCGATTCTTCGTTGCAGCCGACGAAAAAACGCACTTTTTTATTGAATTTCGCGCCGCCGTCCTTGAGTTCTTTGAGCGCGTAAAGGCAAAGGAGCGTAGGCCCCTTGTCGTCCGTGGTGCCGCGGCCGTAATACTTGCCGTCTTTCAGCGTGAGCGTATACGGGTCGGTGTGCCAGCCGTCCCCTGCGGGAACGACGTCGAGATGGCCTATGATGCCGAATTCCTCGCCCTCGCCGCAGGTCAGTTCGCCTATATGATTATCGTGATTGACCGCGGTGAAGCCCATGCGCGCGCCGATCTCTAAAAACAGATCGAGCGCGGCCTTGACTTCCGCGCCGAACGGCGCGTTTTCCCGCGGGGCGCCCTGCACGCTCTTTTTGGATATGAGTTTAGCCAGATCGTCAATATAAAGCTGTTTGTCTAACATGTTCCGCCTTCCATGAGTTTATGGTATTATTGTATTCCATTTCGGGAAAAAATGCAAAAGAAACGCGGGGAAAATTCAAAATTTTATGCCGAAAAGGGATTTTGCGGAAGAAACGATTGATTTTTTATGAAAATATGGTAAAATTGATACGTATGGAAGATAAAAACATTCACAGCGGGCACAGACGGCGCATGACGGAACGGTTTCTGAAATATCCCGATTCCCTGAGCGAACACGAGGTGCTGGAGATCATGCTCTATTCCGCTCTGCCGAGAAAGGACACCAATCCGCTGGCGCATAAGCTTTTAAGGACGTTCGGTTCCCTGAAAAACGTGCTTTCCGCCGACGCGGAGGTGTTGAAAAGCGTGGACGGGGTGGGCGAAAAGACCTGCCTCGCCATCAGGCTGTACGCCGCGCTCGCGGAACGGCTGGCCGGGGAAAAAACCCGCGGAAAGGAAAAATTTATCTACATAAAGATGAAAGAAAGACTCGCCGAAGAGTTCGGCGCGCTGGAAGAAGAGGTGTTTTCCCTCTATCTTCTCGACGAAAAGAGCTTTATCCTTTCGAAAGCGTCCTTCGCCTGCGGACTGAAGGACGAAGTTTTTATCGATCCGAAAGAGCTGGCGCAGAGCATAATCGTCGCCCGCCCGAAACGCGCGGTGGCGATCCACAATCATCTGAGCGGCAATCCCTCGCCCTCGAAAAAGGACGACGAAACGACGGAGAAATTATATAAACTTCTGGCGCTGCACGGCGTGGAGCTTTCCGACCACGTGATCGTTGCGGGAAACAGAACGTACAGTTATTATTACAGCGACAGGCTGGAAGAAATAAAACAGCGGTAAAAGGAGAAGACATGGCAGACAAGGTTAGAACGAGATTCGCGCCCAGTCCCACGGGATATTTGCATATCGGCGGACTGAGAACGGCGCTTTACGGGTTTTTATATGCGAAACAGCGCGGCGGGGACTTTATTTTGCGGATAGAGGACACCGATCTGCAGCGCTATGTGGAGGGCAGCGTGGAAATCATTTACGACACGCTGAAAGATTCCGGAATCGTCTACGACGAAGGTCCCGACGTCGGCGGCGGTTACGGCCCTTACGTGCAGAGCGAAAGAAAGGACATCTACACCGAATACGCGAAAAAACTGGTGGAACTCGGCGGGGCGTATTATTGTTTCTGCGATAAGGAACGCATAGAGTCGCTGCGCGACGGAAACGGCAACTGCCGTTACGACAAGCATTGCCTGCGCCTTTCGAAAGAGGAAATAGAACAAAAGCTGAAAAGCGGCGCGCCCTACGTTATCCGCCAGAACATTCCCGAAGAGGGAACGGGGAGCTACCACGACCTCGTTTACGGCGATATATCCGTCGATTTCAAGGATATGGAGGACGGCATTCTGATCAAGAGCGACGGCATGCCGACGTATAATTTCGCCAACGTGGTGGACGATCACCTGATGGGCATCACGCACGTCATACGCGGCAGCGAATACCTTTCCTCCACGCCGAAATACAACCTGATGTACGACGCGTTCGGCTGGGAGCGCCCCGTTTATATTCACCTGCCGCCCATCATGAAGGACGAGCGGCACAAGCTTTCCAAGCGCAACGGGGACGCGAGCTACGCCGATTTCGTGCAGAAAGGGTTCGTGAAAGAAGCCATCGTCAACTATATCGCCCTGCTCGGCTGGAGCCCCAAGGAAAATATAGAGAAAATGAGCCTGAAAGAGCTTACGGAACATTTTTCGCTGGACGGCATATCCAAGTCCCCCTCCATCTTCGACGAAACGAAAATGCGCTGGCTTTCGGGCGAATATATCAAGGAAATGAGCGACGAAGAGTTCGTGGAGCGCGGCCTGCCCTTTTTTAAAAAGAGCAAGGTATACGGTAAATACGATCTGAAAAAAATAGCGGCGCTTTTGAAAACGAGGATAGAAACCTTTGCCGAAATCCCCGAAAAGGTGGACTTTTTGGAGGAATTCGGCGAATACGACGTCGCTCTTTTCACCCATAAAAAGATGAAGACGGACGCCGAGATCGCCAAAAAAGTTCTGCCCGCGGCGAGAGAGCTGCTCGCCTCGCTCGGCGCTTTCGATTTCAACACCCTGCACGACGAATTGATGGCGCTCGTATCCCGCCTCGGCATGAAAAACGGCCAGGTGCTGTGGTGCGTGAGAATCGCCATCAGCGGCAGGGAATCCACCCCCGGCGGCGTGATGGAGCTTGCGGAACTGCTCGGCAAGGAGGAAACGCTCAGACGCCTCGATTATTCCATGGCGCTTCTCGGAATGTGATGGAAATAAAAAATTTCTATAAGCTGAAGAAATACGACGTGGCCGACATCATTAAGGTCGGCTGCAGCATCTGCCTTTTCGTTCTGCTTGTCATTTTGTCCGTTCAGGGCGGAAAACGGTGGTACGTGGCCCTTTCTTTGTCGCTCGGACTGTTTATCGTATTCGAGGCAAACTCTTTCTTTATAAAAAATCTCGCGGTCAAAGCGGTGTTTTATGCGGTGGAATACGTCATACTGCTGGTGTATTCCCTGATGTTTTCCATGCCGTTTTTATCCACGCTCTATTCCCTCATCCTCGTGGATTTTTACATGAACAACACGCTTAAGGGGAACTGCGTGTTCGGCGGGCTTTCCTTTGTGGCGTACGCCGTCAGCATAGGCGTGCGCGATTATATCTTCGCCCCCGCGGCTTTCGACTTTTCCGTATTACTCGCCACCGTTATCAACGAGTTTATCGTTTTCACGCTGGTGTTTACCATCGCGAATATGCTGAACGTGATCATCAAAAAGAACAAGGAAGTGGTAAAAAATCTGCAGGAAGTGGCGGAACGCGAAAAAAAACTGCAGGAAGCCTATGAAAATCTGAAGGAAATGGCGCAGCTCGAGGAGCGCAACCGCATAGCAAAGCAGATCCACGACACCACGGGCCATTCTATCACGACCATTATCGTGCAGACCGAGGCCGCGAAACTCAAATTCGACACCGATCCCGAGGAGGCCAAGAGCAGAATCGTTTCCGCCAACATGCAGGCGGTTACCGCGCTCGAGGAACTGAGAAAGTCCGTGCGCGTGCTTTCGGGCGAATACGTGCCGTTCAACCTGGTGGCTTCCCTCGATAAAGCCATTGCGGAAACGATGGAGGGCACGGATATCGTGATCCGCGCGAAGTATCCGGAGGAGATAGACGTAGACGAGGAAATCGGTTTTTTCATCTATACTTCGCTCAAAGAGGGGCTGAATAACGGCATACGCCACGGCCGCGCGACGGCGTTTTTGTTCGAACTGAAGATTTCCGACGGCGAAATACGCTTTCTTCTTTCGGACAACGGCATGGGCAAGGACGATTTCAAAGAGGGATACGGGCTCGGTTCCATGCGGGCGGGCGCCGAAAAGTTCGGCGGCAGCGCGGAGTTTTATACCGAAGAAGACGAGGGCATGGAAATAAAGCTTATCCTGCCCGCGCACCTCAATAAAGGAGAAAACAATGATTAAAGTCATTATCGCGGACGATCAGAAAATACTCGCCGAAGGCATCAGAACCGTTTTGGAAACTTCGGAAAAAATAAAGGTCATAGCGCTCGCCTCCGACGGAGAGGACTGTTTGAAAAAGATAGCCGAAGAAAAACCCGACGTGGTGCTTTTGGACATACGCATGCCCAATATGAACGGCGTGATCGCCACCCGCGAGATCAAAAAGAACTATCCCGACATCAAGGTGGTGATTTTAACGACTTTCGACGACAGCGACTATATTTTGGACGCCATCAATTACGGCGCGAGCGGTTATCTCTTAAAGGATATCAACGCCTCCTCCCTCATAGACGCCGTGGTGAACGCTTACAACGGCGAGCTCATTCTGCCGACCAACATCGCAAAAAAGATCACGGCGGCCGCGAAAATGGTTACTACGGGCAAGGAAATACGACTCAAACGCGCCTTTCAGCTTTCCGACAGGGAAACGGAGATCGCGATGATGGTTTCGGAAAACTTCAACAACCGCCAGATCTCCACGGCGCTGGAGATCAGCGAGGGTACGGTGCGCAATTATATCAGCGGCATCTATATCAAGCTGGGCGCCGCCAACCGCGTGCAGGCGAAAGAGATCATTGAAAACGCCATGAAAAACGACTGATGACGGAAATCGAAAACATATCCCCGCGCTTTTTTGCAAGGCGGCTCAGCGAAAAAGACGCCGCCGCGGTATACGCGCTCGAAAGCGGCAACGCCGATTTTTTCGCGCTCACCTTTTCGTCCCCGTCGGCGGAGAGCTTTCGGGAAAACCTTGCCGCCCTGCCGCCGGGCAAGGGATATGAGGACAAATATTATATCGGTTTTTTCGACGGCGGGCGGCTGATCGCGGAGGCCGACCTGATAGCGGGGTATCCCGACGGAGAAACGGCCTACATAGGTCTTTTTATGCTCGATAAGACGAGGCAGGGAGCGGGCGAAGGCAGTCGGCTCGCGCGGGAAATTTTCCGCTTTTTCAAAGAGAGCGGCTATTTAAAAGTAAAGCTCGGCGTGATAGAGGGGAGCGAAAAAGCCGCGGCGTTTTGGAAAAAGAACGGCTTTGCCTTTACGGGAGAGCGCGTGCGGAAGGAAGGATACGCGATAGCGGGCATGATAAAATATTTAGTTTAAAATATAAAAGAGGAAAGCGGAAGACGCTTTCCTCTTTATCTTTCTTTACGGTCTTTGCGGATGAACGGTTCGCGGACGGTCTTATCGAGGAGCGCCGCGTATTTTTCCGGACGGCGGTACGCGTTGCCGTGCACCTCCGCCCTGCGGTAAGCGCGCAGGGCGGCGAGATCGAATTCCGCTATGTAAACGCCCTCCTGTTCGCCCGCTTCGAGAATGCACGTATCCCGGGAAACGGGAACTTCGGGCATATATGCCACGCCGTCGAACGCGCTGGAATGTCCGTTACAGTCGGGGCGCGGCGCGGGATAGTTGCACGTGGCTATGCCCAGCATGTTTTCAAACGCCCTGGCCCGCAGCTGGGAAAGGCGGTTAATTTCCATGGGACAGGCGTTGGGGACGAGAATGATTTCCGCACCCTGCAGCATGAGGACGCGCGCGCTTTCGGGAAACTCCCTGTCGTAACAGATCATGGCGCCGATCTTGACCGGGCCTGCGGCGGTTTCGAGTTCGGCGGTGCGGAACCCGTCCCCCGCCGCGAGCAGGCGTTCTTCCCCGAAATCGCAGGTATGCACTTTGGAGTAGTCAAGCACTTTTTCGCCCCGTCCGTCGAAGAGCGCGAGCGAGTTACGCGGCGCGGGCGAAAACTTTTCCAGATAGGTAACGCATATCGCCATGCCGAGTTCCTTTGCGCAGCCGGCGAACCGCCGCAAAAATTCGCCGTCGGAGGCGACGGCCTCCTCCGCAAGATCGGCGGGCGAACCTATGCGGTAGCCGTTGCTCCACATTTCGGGAAAGAGGGCGAGATCCGCCCCCGCCTTTTTTGCGGCCCTGCAGTAAGAAATCCCCTTTTCGATATTGCCCCGCAGCGTGCTTTCGGGCAGGAGCTGCAGCAAGGCTATTTTAAATGTATCCATAACGCGAGTTTAGAAACGCGGTTTTGCCTGTGATGTAATCGAGCGGATTGACCGTGCCGAAGAGTATGCCGAACACGTTGATGCTCATGATGCCGCTTGCGACCTTGGACGCCGCCAGCAGGTTTTTGAAACCTTCCAGAAACCCGAAAGGCAGCAGGTCGACGACCGAAAGCGCGACGTATATGACGAGAAAGCCCTGGATTGCCCCCAGCAGAAAACCGAGCAGGCGGTTGACGCCGCCGAGCAGGGGAATTTTGTTTGCCCCTTTGAAGAGCCTGCCGATAAGAAAAAACAATATTCTGAACAGGATATAGCAAAGCACGAACCCGATGACGACAGCGATATAGTATGCGAACGCGGGCGCGAGCACGTCTACGACGGCGGTATCCGCGGGGACGGAGCCGTCCGAAGCGATTTTCAAAAGCAGGTTGACGATGAACTTGGGAACGGAGAGCGAACCTAAATTGCCCTCGTTCACCATGGAAACGGGCATGCTCATCAGTTCTTCGCCGAACACCCCGGGCAGGGCGCCCGCGACGGAGGCGCTGAGCTTGTCCGTCATGCCGAATACGTCATTTAAAAAATCGGCCGCATTGCGGCACAGGACGAACGAAAGCACCAGCGTGAGAATTCCCGCGAGGAAACGCACGAGGAGCGATGTAAACCCCTTTATAAAGCCGTAGAAAGCAAACAGCGCCATGATCGCGATGAGAACGATGTCCGCTGCGGCGTTGGAGGAAAGAAGTAAGTTTGCCATATAAATCAATATTACCACAAAAATAAAATAAATACAACTCTAAAAAGAGGTATAATTTCCCGCGCCGCGGGTATCATTATAGAAAAAGAAGGCGGCAGGGCATGAAAACTTATACTTTCAACGTATTCAACAAGTATGCAAACAACGGGATTTTCCAGGCGCTCAAGGAATTCAACGCGGACAACGCCGCGCCGATCATCGTGTGCGTGGGCAGCGATCTGGTGCTGGGCGATTCCCTCGGCCCGCTGGTCGGGACTTTTCTGAAACAGAGGAACGCGGGCGCGTATATCTACGGTACGCTCAACCAGCCGATTACGTCCAAAGAAGTGGAATACGTGCGGCGGTATTTAAAGCAGCTGCACCCGAAGTCCATGGTCATCGCCATAGACGCGGCCGTGGGCGAAACGGACGACGTGGGGCTGATCAAGGCCGTGGACAAGGGACTGAAACCCGGCCTCGGCGTGAACAAGAATTTAAGCGAGATCGGCGACGTGAGCATTATCGGCGTAGTGGCCGTGAAGTCCTTTAAAAATTACCAGCTCTTCAACCTGACGCGGCTGAGCCTGATCTACCGCATGGCGGAGACCATCGCGCATTCGGTGTCCGATTATATCGACTACTACCGCACGGAAACGGCGCCGCAGAAGGACGCCATCTGATTACGTTCATCATATTCCCCCCTTTTATTATAAAAGAACGCGCCCGCAATTTTGCGGGCGCGTTCTTTATGCGTTGAAATAATAATATTTTTCGTCTTCGCCCGCGGGCGCGAATCCTGCGGAAAGGAGGGCGGCTTTCGAGGCGGCGTTGGCCTTGAAACACTTGGCCTTGATATCTTGCGCGCGGAGCACGTCCCTCGCATACGAGATCATGAGTTTTAGCGCGGTTTTTGCATAGCCGCGGCCCTGTTCGCTCTTTTTGATGCGTATGCCGATCTCTACCCCGCCGTGATAGTCGAAATTGTGAAATACGGCCTCGCCGATCAGTTCGCCGCGCCTTCTCACGGCGAGGGAGTATTCCTCGCAGCGGTCTTTCAGGCTTTGCTGAAAGCCGAAAAAATAATCGGGCGTGGGCGCGTTTTTGCCGATATCCTCGCGGTAGTCGTACCCCCAGTACAGGTTGTTGTCGTCGTCGAGGTAAAGCTCGCAGAACGCCTCCTTGTCTCTGGCGGTGATGTCGCTCACCACGATCTCCCCGTCGATCATGATGACGGGCGGCTTGATTTTTTTGAAGAGGCAGTTGACCGTGAGAAAGTTTTTGTTTTTGATGAGCAGGGGATGGTACTGCATTTTGGAAGTGCGCAGTCCCTCGTCGCCCGAATCGTCCTCGCGGTTGATGTATTTCACGCCGTCTGCGGCGTAGCGTTTGGCGAATTCCGACACCATGACCTGATACGCCCCCGGGTAGTCCGGCAGGCCCTTTTCGATATGTTCTATCAGGACGTCCCCTATGCGTTCGCCGACCGCTATGGCGACAATACGCTTGTCCGTTTCGATAAATCCGCCCGCGCAGTTATAGTCGAACATGTTGGAAATCAACGTGAAACAGCTTTCGTATTCCGCCTTTGCAAGTCCCGTAAATTCCCGCGTTTTTCCGAATTCCCTTAAAAAATCCAGCACGGCGGGCACCGTTTCGGGCGTAATGTCGCGGTAGGTATATTCCCCGAACAGCCGCAGGAACTTGTTGATGTGGTTGCGCTGTCCGCTGAATTTCTTGCCTTTGAAGTATTTTAAGTCCTCGGCGTCGTAGATATAGTCGCTCCAACGCCTGTCGGAGGTAATGCACACGTCCGAAAAGCGGTTGCAGAGGGCGGAGGCCGTCTTGTCGTCCAGACAGGCAAAGCGCAGCCCGCCCCGCGCCGCGGAGTCCTCTTCAATGAGTTTGAGCGCGCCCTCCACGTCTTTTCCGATAGGGTAAAAATAAGCGAAAGGCTCGTCGTCGTACCCGCCGCCCAGGATAAGCGTGTCGTTTTCTATCGCGTAGTAAAAGTTGTAGCTCTTTTTCCACATCAGCAGAAAGCCGAGGGAAAAATCGCAGAATCCGCATGTCGAACGCAAAATATAGTCCTTGATCTCCAGCGGATCGTTCAGCGGTTTTAACTGCATATTACAAAAAATTTTCTCCTTCGTCAAAATTTATCTTTTTCCGCCGCAAAAGCGGCGGTAAGATGTAATCATGGAATTTTCGGATATTCTGCGCGCCCTGCGCCTGCAATGCGCGCTCACGCAAAAACAGCTCGGCAGAAAACTCGGCCTTACGGTATCCACGGTGTGCGACTGGGAAAAACGCCGTTCCGAACCGAGTATATCCCAGCTGAAAAATCTCTCCGCCGTTTTCGGCGTGAGCGTGGATTTTCTCATCGGCAACGCCGAGGAATGTTGAACCGCCTTAAAAAAGCACGCTTTTTGTCCCGCGGGACAAGGCGTGCTTTTCTATTACGAATTTTTATCCGTTTCTCCTTTATCGGAGGAAACGACTTCCTTCATGCTGGCGAGAAGACCCGAAACGTTTTGTATCTCGCTCGGCACGATAAGCTTTGTGCTCTTGCCGTTGGCGACCGATTTGAGCGCTTCATATCCCTGCAGCGTGAGGTACGCGGCGTTGGGGTTTGCGTCGTTGATCATTTGGATCGCCGTGGCCGTGGCTTCGGCTTCCGCGATGACTGCGGCTTTTTTTGCCTCCGCGCGGAGGATCATCGCCTCCTTTTCGCCCTCTGCTACGAGGATATTGCTGCGCTTTTCGCCTTCCGCCCGCAAGATCGATTCGCGGCGTTCGCGTTCGGCGCGCATCTGCTTTTCCATGGCGTTCTGAATATCCTGCGGGGGCAGAATGTTTTTCAGTTCCACGCGGTTGATCTTGATGCCCCAAGGGTCGGTCGCTTCGTCTAAAATGGCGCGCATTTTGGAATTGACCGTATCGCGCGAGGTGAGCGTTCCGTCGAGTTCCAGCTCGCCGACGAGGTTTCTCAGCGTGGTCGCGGTTAGGTTTTCTATCGCGCGGATGGGATCTTCCACGCCGTAGGTGAACAGTTTCGCGTCCGTAACCTGAAAGTACACAACGGTATCGATCTGCATGGTAACGTTATCTTTCGTGATGACGGGCTGCGGCGCGAAGTCCGCCACGCGCTCTTTCAGCGAGATGGGTTTGGACGCTTTTTCAAAGAACGGCAGTACGAAATGTATGCCTGTTTCCAAAATTTTACGGAACTTGCCTAACCTTTCCACGACGACGACCGTCGACTGACGGACGACCTTGATGGAACAGATAATGACGATAAAAACCACTACCGCCAAAATGATCAGAATGATTTCTACAGGACCCATTGAATATTATCTCCTTTTCAGCTATTGCTGACTTTCCGCTTTTTCGACGATCAGCCGATTGCCGCGGATTTCGACTACTTTTACTTTTTCTCCCGCTTTGATCTCCACTCCGTCTTCGGCGGTATCCGCAGTCCAGGTAACGTCGTTGACTTTCAGCGACCCAGCAACGTTGAACGCGATGGGCGAAAGCAGGACGAATTCCTTGCCGATAATAGAATCGGCGTTGGTGGAAACCTTGTTTTTACCGAGCAGCTTGCTGATTGGCCGCCTGCACGTGGCCAAAAGGATCAGCGACAGGACGATAAACACGACGAGCTGCCACACGAGATCGACTTTGAAAAGGGCGAGGACCATTGCCGCAAGCCCGCCCGCGATAAACCAGACGGAAACGAGGTCTGCCGTAACAAACTCGATGATGATGCTGAGGGCGACCACCCCCAGCCATATATATACCCAGGTCATATTTGCCTCCTTTTTGCAAACTGAAATTCACTATCATTATACGACGGAGCATGTTTTTTGTCAAGTCAATCGGCGGAGCCTCGCTTTTAAGCATATGCATACGGAGGCGTTTTTATCCCGAAAAAAAGCCCGCACCGAAAGGCGCGGGCGAGAAAACTCAGTTAATTTCCGCAGAGATGTCCTGCGAGAGCGGTTTGTTTTCCGCTTTTTTCAACGTAGCGATATAGACGACGACCGCGGCGAGCGCGGCTGCGCACAGCACCAACCCCACAATGGGCGAACTGCCGATCGCCGCTTTTGCGCCGATAATTTTGGACTCGCCCATATATTTTGCTATGAGCGCGGCAATCGCCAAAAACGCGGCGAACAATACCGCAGACGCTATGCCGAAACCGAGCGCGCACGAATTGTTGGGCTTATCCTTTTTGAATGCGCGGACGGCGAAATAGATCGTGAGGAATACGGCGACGAGGCAAAGCGCGAATACGAAGAATTCCGAAACGAAGAGGGCGGAAAGCGTTACGTCCGCGTCCGAAAGCGTGGACGTGCTCATGCCGATGGGGAGCAATATCGCGCACATACTCAATATAAAACTCATTTTCAGTTCTTCGGCGACAAGCAGATTTTTGCTGACCGTTGCCATTGCTGCGATAAAGAGGACAGCCGCGAGCGGCAGGCAGACGAGTTTGAATATATTGCCGACGTATTTTCTGCCGTTGCGCACGAATTCGAGTACGAGCGCCGCCGCAATCAATGCGGAAACGAGCACGAGTTCGGATATGGTCGCGCCGCTGAGCCCTATACGGATATTCTCTACGCTCGAAACCGAATCGCCCAACGAGCAAAACGTTCTGACCGTAACGATCGCGAGCAGCGTGGTGATGACGGGCGGCAGAAGGTATTTGAACAAAGAAACCTCTTTGCGGCCGATGTTTTTACTGAACGAGCACGTGGCGAGAACGCCGTAGACGATACACACGACCAGATTCGCGCCGACCGCGACCGCCATTAAAACCGTAGGCGCGTATAATGAGAACGACGCCTCGAAAAAAAGATTTCCGTTGTTGGCCAGCCGCAGTTCTTCGAGAACGGCGGAAACGTCTTTCCACGTTCCTATCAAAAAATAGAAAGTCGAATCGGTCGATTTCAGCGTAGCGTCCGAAGAAACGACGGACCCGGTTATTCCGATAAAGAAACTGAATACGAACAAAAGGACGATGCCAGTAAAGACGAGCGACGTCTGCACGACGGAAAGCGCTTTATCCGCCGAACCTTTCGCCGCGGCGCGCGGCGCGGCCGCGACTGCCGTCGCCGCGATTTCCGCTTCCTTTTCTCCGCAGAACGGACAAAAACTGCCTTCAAACGCATTTCCGCATTTTTTGCAGACGGTCTTTCCGTCCTGCCGCGTGCCGCAGTAGTTGCAGTAAAGGTTTTTTTCGTCGATCAGTCTGCCGCATTTCATGCAATGCTTTTTGCCGTCGACGCGTTCGCCGCAGTCGGAACAGAATACAGCGTCTTCGGGATTAGCCGTTCCGCATTTAGGACAATTCATTTTTTATCCCCCACTTGAATATATTTACGATTATAATCGTATGAAAAAAGTATAACATTGAAACGGAAAGTTGTCAATACAAAAAGTTAAATTCGTATGTTAATAATATATACAGAACGGTACGATTTTATGTAAACGAAAACCCCGCGCGAGGCGCGGGGTAAAGTTTTTAAAACTGTTTGTCCGATCTTTCCGCAAATTCGACGATGGCCGCAAGGCGGTCCAGGTCGTCGCGGGTGTAATAATCGATATATATGCGGCCCTTGTTGTCGTTGCCGATGGCGTTCACCTTGGTGCCGAGCACCCGCTGCATGTTGGCGATAAGCTCTTTCAGTTCCAAAGAAAGTTCTGGTTTTTTCTTCTTCTTTTCTTCGGGCGGGTTGAAATAATCTTTGACCTGCTGTTCCGCGTCGCGCACAGAACAGCCGTCCTTTACGAACTTGTTGGCAAGCCTTATCTGATCTTCCGCGGGAACGGTGATGATCGCCCGCGCATGCCCCGAAGAGAGCGCCCCCGTTTCCACCAGCTTGATGACTTCGGGCGTGAGCTGCAGCAGTCGGAGGGTGTTGGTGATGGCGGGGCGGGATTTGCCGATCCTGTCGGCGAGTTCGTCCTGCGTCATGCCGTAATCCTCCATGAGGGAACGCATGGCCGTGGCCGCCTCTATGGGGTTCAGATCCTCGCGCTGCAGATTTTCTATCAAAGAGATCTCTTTGATCTGCCGCTCGGTATAATTTTTGATGATGACGGGGACCTTTTTTAAGCCCGCGAGCTTGCTCGCGCGGTATCTGCGCTCGCCCGCGATGATCATATAACCTTTCGCGCTCTTGTTGACGATAATCGGCATGATCACGCCGTGGCGGCTGACGGATTGCGCCAGTTCTTCCAGCGCGGCCTGGTCGAACGCCTTGCGCGGCTGGTTCGGATTGGGATATACGGAGTCGATGTCGATTTCGTTGACCGTACCCGCGCTTTCGGGTTCGTTTTCTTCGAAAAGCAGGCTTTTGCCGTAATCTTCTTCCGTTTCCGCAAACAGCGCGGATAAGCCTTTTCCGAGGCCTCTGTTATTTTTCATAGATGTATTCCCCTCCGTCCGAAGACTTTATCGTAGCCGTATAGATTTCGGTGCGCGTACGTTAAACGTTCAGCTCGTTTTTTCAAGATATTCGTCGGTCAGCGCCGAATAGGCGCGCGCGCCGGCGCATTTCGGGTCGTGCAGCATGATCGGCACGCCGTGGCTGGGCGCCTCGGTCAGGCGCACGTTCCTCGGTATGATGGTGTCGAACACGCGTTTGCCGAAAAATTTCTTTATCTCCGCGGATATCTGTTTGGATATGATGGCGCGGCTGTCGTACATGGTCAGCACCACGCCTTCGATCTTCAGCTTGTCGTTGAGATGCTTAACCACAAGTTTTATGGTGTTCATGAGCTGGGAAAGCCCTTCCAGCGAGTAATATTCGCTTTGGATCGGAATAATGACCGTATCCGCCGCGGCGAGCGCGTTAATGGTTAAAAGTCCCAGCGAGGGCGGGCAGTCTATGGTTATGTAATCGTAAAATCCCTTTACCTCGGAGAGCATCTTTTTCAGTATACGCTCCCTGTCTTTCATGTAAACGAGTTCCACTTCCGCGCCCGCCAGATCGATGTTAGAGGGCAGAATGTCGAGATTAGCGACGGAGGTTTTGAGCGCGATGCCCGAAACGGGCGCTTCGTCGATAAGCGCGTTGTAGACCGAAGTCTTTATCTCCGATTTCGCGTATCCCAGACCCGAAGTGGCGTTTCCCTGCGGGTCGAGATCGACGAGCAGGACTTTTTTGCCCTTGCTCGCCAGATACGCCGCCATGTTTACGCAGGTCGTCGTTTTGCCGACACCGCCCTTTTGATTGGAAAAGGCTATTGTTTTACCCATGTTTCCCTCTTATTGTTCCGTTTTGCCGACGCCCTCGTCTTTCGCTTCGTTTTCGGACGGAGCGTCCTCGGTTTTTTCTGCCTGTGCGCTCTCTTCTTTCGCCTCGGGTTCCTTAACGATCGTCCTGTTGCCGCGGGCGAAAGGATTTTCCTGCAGAATTTTTTCGTTTTCGTCCATGAATTTTTCTATCTCTTCGAGCGACTTGCCTTCCATCAGCATGTCGACTTCTTCTGAAAAGATCGTTTCCTTTTCCACGAGCAGCCGCGCCATGTTGTCGAGCAGCTGTTTGTGCTCTGCCAGCATTTTACGCGCCTTGTCGAGCGACGAAAGAATGATTTTGTTGATTTCTTCGTCGATGACGCCCGCCATTTCTTCGCTGTAATTATTGTGCGAGGCCATGTCCCTGCCGATAAAGACTTCCTGGTCGCTGCCGTAGGCGATCGGCCCTACGCGATCGCTCATGCCCCATTCCGTAACCATCAGCCTTGCGCGTTTGGTCGCGGCCTTGATGTCGCCCGAAGCGCCCGCGGAAATATCCTTGATGACGAGTTCCTCCGCCACTCTGCCGCCCAGCGTCATGACGATATCGTCCAGAAGCTTGGCTTTGGTCAGATGGTTGTCGTCGTTGTCGGGCAGCGTCATGGTATAGCCTGCCGCCTGCCCTCTCGGAATGATGGAAACTTCGTGCACGGGGTCGCAATGCGGCAGTAAGCGCGCCAGGATCGCGTGCCCCGATTCGTGATAAGCGGTGATGCGTTTATCCGTTTCCGTGATGAGCCTGCTCTTTTTCTGCGGACCGAGCAAAACTTTGTTAATGCCTTCGTAAAGGTCTTTGTTGTTGATGACTTTTCTGTTGGCGCGGGCGGCGAGGATGGCCGCCTCGTTCAGCAGGTTTTCGAGGTCTGCGCCCGAAAATCCGCTCGTCATTCTCGCCACCGTCTTGAAGTTGACGTCCGGCGCGAGCGGCTTATTGCGCGCATGCACCTTCAAAATGGCCTCTCTGCCCTTGACGTCCGGCGTGTTGACGTAGATCTGCCTGTCGAAACGGCCGGGTCTTAACAGCGCGGGATCGAGTATGTCCGCGCGGTTGGTCGCCGCCATGACGATAATGCCCTCGTTCGTTTCAAAACCGTCCATCTGCACGAGCAGCTGGTTGAGCGTCTGTTCCCTTTCGTCGTGTCCGCCGCCGAGGCCTGTTCCTCTCTGACGGCCGACCGCGTCTATTTCGTCGATAAAAACGATACACGGCTGGTTCTTTTTTGCCGCGTCGAACAAATCTCTCACCCTCGACGCGCCCACGCCGACGTACATTTCCACGAAGTCGGAACCGGAAACCGAGAAGAACGGCACGCCCGCCTCGCCCGCAACGGCTTTGGCGAACAGCGTTTTACCCGTTCCCGGAGGCCCTACGAGGAGTACGCCCTTGGGGATTCTCGCGCCGAGTTCGGAGAATTTTTTGGGATTTTTCAAAAATTCCACGACTTCCTGCAGTTCTTCTTTTTCTTCCTCCGCTCCCGCGACGTCGGTAAAGCGCACTTTCAGGTTGTGCGTCTGACGCGCGTTGGTCTTGGCGAAGTTCATCGCGCTCTTCGTGCCGCCGCCCATCGAACGGGAAATGAAGATGAACGCGACGATCATCAGCACGACCATAATGACGTACGGTATAATGGAAGACCAGATGGAACCCGCGTTGGGATCCGTGCCGTCGAAGACGATAAGTTTATCTTCGGCGACGCCCTGGGTGTTTAAGTTATTATTGATGGCGCGCAGCGCGTTTTTATAATTCTGCGTATCCTGCGCGCTTTGCTGATTCGTGTAATACGTTCTGTAAACTTCTTTATCGGAAGACGCCGCCGAGTTCGTATACGCGACGGTTATATACACGTTATAGTTATCGAATTTGACTTCCGCGATTCTGGACGGAAGGAGGTTGTTGTTGCCCTTGATTTTGTACGGCGACAAGTCCCATTTTCCCGAAAAGACGGTATCGCCCGTTTCGTCGTCGACGCCCAGCCCGATCGACTGCTCGAATTTACTGGTTTCGATATATGTTTTTCCCTGACAAGAACTCGTAAAGGAAAAAACCGCGATCAGCGCAACGATTACGACCAGAACGCCGATCAATATGCCTGTGTTGGATTTTTTCAAATGTTGCCTCCCCAGCAGGGCGGTTTATGTAAAACCCCGCGGAGAATTTTCCCCGCGGAGGCTTTAAAACCCCCGCATTTAAATTAATATACTCGCTCGCGCGCATTTTATACAATTATATACGAGGTTAATTGAAAAAATCTTGAAATCTGCCCCGTATGAAGGTATGTAAGACGCTTTTCGGTCGGATAAAACGTCCAAGTCAAAGCTGTTCCCGCTTTGCCCGATTAGGTTGCGAAATCTGCTTGACCTTGCTCGATGCAAAAAATTCAGTTCGCCTTTCGGATGTCGTTCCTGAAATATTTTCCTGCTCTCGGTTGGACAGGTTCTTCTGTCTCCTCTTCGCCGCCGGTATTTACATCAATGTCAACTTCAATGTTTACTTGTTCTTCGGTTTGAACCCCGGAAACGGGTTCAGTCTTCCAAACTCCCTGTATTCAAAAACTGTGCCGGATTTTTCATCGTCGCTCCCGCTTTCCTCTGCCGGCTTTCTGAGTCGTTTCCTGTTCCTTCTTTATCTTCTCCAGATACAGGCCGTTCCTTTATTGTCAACATTTTCTTTCGCTTCGCCGTTTCCATATGTTTTACGTGAGAATCAGACCGCCGAAAGCGTGCTCCCCCGAATTTTGTACGGCGCTTTTTCGCGCACGGTTTTTTCGCGTTTGGCATGTTTTACGACTGAACGGAACGACGCCTGTATCGAGAGCATGCAGTTTTCCGCCGCAGTTTGTTTTGCGTACCGCCGCTATGCGGAGATTTGCACGGTTGATTGCCCGATTGCCGGCAGTCTGGATTTTTAACAAATAAGCCGCGCAGAATTTACAGGCGCCCAAAACGGTTTTCAAACCGGACCGTTCCGCTATAGGGACACACGTTCAAGATATATCCCCGCCATTATATTAAACATAATCATTATACCACGAAAGAAATAAAAATACAATTCTTTTGTGTAACTTTTATGTCATTTGCAATGTTTTTACACATAAGGCGGGCGAAAAAAACATCAAAATATTTCATAATCAAATACATATCTGTTTTATAAATAATTTATGCGCCAAACATAATTCAAGCGCAATAAAATAAAGCGCTTTAAAAATAAAATGCGCTATAAAAATCCGCGCTCTATATTTATTAAGCGCAAATCGTTTGGCTGTATCTCTAAATTTGCGTCAAATTGTTTTTTACAGGCGCTTTTATACAAAGATTTAACGCAAAAGAAACAGCATGTATTGAGATGCGATTTGATAAAGAAAATGATATGAAAAATTAAGTAGACTTTCTCTTATCGATATTTAAAACATCATATCGTATCTTAACGTATCTTAACGTATTCTCTGTTATTACGATCAAGATGACGGCTGGATACAGCTGAAAACGGCAAAATAAGTCATTTAAAAAATCTCATTTAGACGAGCTGAGACAGAATGGGCTTTTAAAATTTCCGAGTAAAAAACAGACTTGTTTTTCGGAACCTTGCAAAATTTATTGCATGAACGATGTGTGTTTCACGTGAAACATTGTAAAAATTATGTTTCACGTGAAACGTTCAAAAAGCCGTCGGAAATATTGTAAGCTGAAGTTTTTAGAGAAATGTCGATATTGTATTGTTTTTGAGTATATTTCAGAAAATACGGATATTATATCAAAAAGGGTTGAAAAGTTAGCTAAAATGATTTATAATATATAAAAACATAAAAGGATGAAACAGAATGAAGAGAAACAACATTGTTGCTGTGGTGTCTTTTTCTGTGATTTTTGTCGTAGTATTTGCTTTTATTGTGCCTTTAATCGTTTACCCGTCGGGGTACGGCGATTATGAGGTTTTCCGTGAAATAGAGCAATTCCGTACGTGGATCGACGAAAATACGCAGGATTTTAAAGAAGGAACGGATTCTTATATCGGTGAGATCGAGCCGAAAAGCCAATTGATCGGCTCTTTTGTCTACGGCGATAAAGAATATTCGTTTGCGGCGTATATCTTTAAAGAAGAAAAGGACAGAAAAAATTATTATGCCGCCCGCACGGGCGTTTCTTCCGACGAAAAAAGGCTTTCGTTTTTGCAGGCGAATTATTTCGGATCCACGTTTGTGGCTTATGAGGAAAACAATCTGTATTTTTTCAGCGGCGGCGATTATGTAAAATTTGAAAAAATGCTCGACGCGTTCACTGCTTATTTACGTGAATACAACGAAAATACAGTGCATAAGCATGGATTTGATGTAATTCCGTTTCATGATGCTGCAAAGGTATAGGAGCGTAAAATTATGTTTAAATACAGAAAATTAGAGTTGTCCGTATACATTATTATAATTACGCTTTCGGTTCTGTTTAGCGTTTTGCTGCTCGCTTTCGGATATAAAGCATGGTTTTTGTTTGCCGTTGCGGCTTATTTGATCCCGTGCGCTTATCTTCTTGTAAAAATTTTTATTTACAATTCGCTGTTCTCTACAATCGAAAGGTACATCAAAAACGGAGAATACGACGAGCTTGACCATTATGCGGAGAAAAAAAGGAAAAAATTTGATTTTGTTAAAGTATATCAGATCAATTCGTATTTAGAGAAAGGCGATATAGAAAAATATATTTCGGGCTATAACGCGTTCAGTGAAAAGAGAAGACTTTTAAAACGCTGGCAGTTTCGCCTGGAGGCACATAAAGTGTTCTATGATCTGCTGAGCGGCGGCGAAGTTTCCGTTAGAAACGCCACGAGATTGGAATCGGATATAGATGCGGAGGAGGTTGAGCAGGAACGCAGTGTCTGTAAAACCTTGGATTACTTTTTTAAGGGCGATTATGAAAGGGCGGAAAAGCAGCTCGGCTGGCTTACGAAAGAAAGCGAAAGCAAATTCGTGCGTTTTGTAACGCTCTATGTCCGCTACATGACGAAAGCGGTTTTCGGCGAGGGCGAGGAGCTGAAAGAGAAACTTTCCGCTGAGGCTTATAATGATTTTTTGAAAAGATCTATAGATTATCTCGAACGCCGTGTTACGGAAATCTGCGAACGGAGCAAAAAGGAAGATATCTGATATTTTCGGAGCGAAAAGGGAGTAAAGGCGGCGTGATTATATTACGCCGCCTTTAAAAATAAAGATGACAAAAGAGCTTATATTAAAAAAAGCCATGGAACAGTCTGCGGTGGACAGCCATTGTCTGCCTGAACGTTTTCTTGCGGATGAAAATACCGTGGTCGTATCCGAAGCCGATCCTCGCGCGAGAATATATCTCGAACTGCCGTTTATATGCGATCTGACTTATTACGGCAGCGGTATCGTCGCGTCGGTTTCCGAACCGCTTACGGAAAAGATAAAGGGCTTTTTAACGCGGTATTCCGCCGAACATTGCTTCGAGCCGCCTGCCATATACGATTTGAACGGTATTTTATCCGAATACGGGGCGAAAGTATGCTATTTAGCGGAATATTTTCTTCCGGATCCGATAAAGATGAAGGAGGCGGAAATCTTCTGCGAACCGCGCACGGTTTGTACGTTGGAAATCCTCGAAAAAGAGGACTTTGGTGATCTGTATCGCAAAGAATGGGGCAACGCCTTATGTTTCGCTCGTAAATCTTCGGATGAAATTGCGGTCGCCGCTTATGTGGACGGCGAAATCGCCGCCCTTGCCGGAGCGTCGCGCGACTGCGAAGAAATGTGGCAGATCGGCGTCGATGTGCGAACGGAATTCAGAGGGCTGAATTTAGGCTGCGCGGTTGTACATAAACTTGCGGCCGAGATTTTAAGCCGCGGAAAAATACCGTTTTATTGTGCGGCATGGTCGAATATCCGTTCGGTAAGAACAGCGCTTAAATGCGGTTTTTTCCCCGCATGGGTTCAGCTTACCGCCAAAATCGTTGAATTTGTGGATAATGCTTAGCGCTTATAAACTTGCTTTTGTTATCCACCGCAATAAATGAGAATATATTAACTAAAAATAAAAAGAACGGGTTTTCTTTTTATCATATAATTATAAATAAGGATATCCCGCCCGTTCACCGTGCGGGAACGGAGGGCTTTATGGTGAAATTGAACGAACTGACGATCGAAGAAAAATTGCGCTTGCTTTGCGGCGAGGGTTCCTGGAATACTTGCGGTTTGGACGGAAAAATCCCGTCGCTCTTGATGTGCGACGGACCGCACGGCGTGCGGAAAGTGGAACGGGTAGGGGAAAACGGCGAACAAATTCCCCTTAAGTCGATTGCTTATCCCGCATTGCAATGTCTTACGAATACCTGGAACGGAAAGCTTGCCCGCGCTATGGGGGAGGCGCTGGCCGACGACTGCAAGGAAAAGGACGTGGATATTCTGCTTGCGCCGGGCGTAAATATCAAGCGCAATCCGCTCAACGGGCGAAATTTCGAATATTTTTCGGAAGATCCCTATCTTGCGGGCACAATGGCCTGCGAGTATGTGGACGGTTTGCAGAAGAACGGCGTTGCGGCCTGCGTGAAACATTACTGCTGCAACAACGAGGAGCATAACCGTCTGGAACAGTCCTCCGAAGTGGATGAACGCACGCTGCGGGAAATATATCTGAAACCTTTTGAATGGACGTTTCGCGCGCACCCCGAATGGATAATGTGTTCGTATAACCGCGTCAACGGCGTGCGTGCCTCCGAACACGGAAAGTTGTTCGATACGGCGAGAAAAGAACTCGGTTTCGACGGCGCGGTGATGTCCGACTGGGGCGCGGTATACGACAGGACGGCCGCCGTCAAAGCGGGCGTCGATCTCGAAATGCCGTTCAGCCGCGAAAATTACGAAAGACTGGTCGCGGACTACAAGGCCGGAAAGATCGCCGAAAGGGAAATCGACGTTTGTGTAGAACGTATACTCGGCGCCGTCGAAAAGAGGCTGCGCCGCCGCGGCGAAAAAGTGAAAAGAAGCGAAAAAGAGCGGCTCGCCGTCGCGCAGGAGATCGCGGAGGAAGGGCTTGTTCTCCTTAAAAACGACGGCGTTCTGCCTTTGGAAAACGGGCAGAGCGTGAGCGTTCTCGGCCGATACGGCGCGGGCGAAAAAGATTACACGAGCGGGGGCGGCGCCGCGCAGGTGCTGCCGCTCGCGGGCGACGTTACGCTTGCCGAGGCGTTGAAAGAGGTTATGCCCGACAGCGAAATAGACTTTGAAAAGGCATTCAATGCGGACGGCATCGAATCTTACGGCGAAAAGCCGCACAGGATATTGGAAAGATGCGCGCAGAGCGACGTGAGCGTGATCTGCGTGGGAACGGGGCGCTTCGTGGAATACGAGAGCGCGGACAGGACGACGCTCAAACTTCATCCTTTGCAGGAAGAACTCATTTTGCAGACGGCCGCACAGAATCCCGACACCGTGGTCGTGCTGTACGCGGGCGGCGCGGTGGACGTTTCCGCCTGGGCGGACGAGGTCGCCGCCATCGTTTACGCGGGCTTTAACGGCGAACGGGGCAACAGGGCGGTCGCAAACGTGCTTGCCGGAAAGGTAAGTCCCAGCGGCAAACTGAGCGAAACCTTTCCCGTTTGCCTGGAAGACACGCCTTATTACGATACTTACCGCGACGTTACCGTCGCCCGCTATACGGACGGGGTGGACGTGGGATACCGCTATTACGAAACGGCGGGCGTCGGCGTGCAGTACGAATTCGGGTTCGGCCTCAGTTATGCGGAATTCGAATACGGCGATCTGGAGATCGAGCTTAAAGGCGGACTGAACGCGGAGGTTTCCTACACCGTAAAGAATATTTCCGATTACGACGGAAAGGAAATATCGCAGCTTTACGTGCGCGACGCGGTCGCGTTCGTCTACCGTCCCGATCTCGAGCTGAAAGGATATGCGAAAAACTATATCAAGGCGGGCGACTGCGCGGAGGTGAAGCTTACGCTCGACAGGTCGTCTTTCGCCTACTATTCCGCGGCAAAAGACGAATGGATCGTGGATGACGGCGTGTTCAACGTTTTCGTGGGGGCGTCCGTCAAGGATATCCGCCTGGAAGCCGCCGTCGTCGTGGAAAACGGCGGGATCGTAAAGGTAAAAATACTTTAAAAAACAAGGGGACGTATGCAAAAAAGCATGCGTCCCTTTTTTATTTTAAATAAGCGCCTCCGCGAAAAAAGCTGTCCTCCGCCGAAATTTTTTCGGCGTTAAAGCAGTTTTACGCCGAGGGATAAGAGGATCCTCGCCGCCTGCGCATAGGAAAAGCGCGCGTTTTTGAGAGAACAGCTTTTGGCGTCGATATCGAACCCTGCGGCGTTTTCGAAATCGCAGCCGTCGAGGCGGCAGGCGGAAAAGGAAGTGTTCGCAAAAGTGCAATCTCTGAAATCGGAGTTTTTCAGATCGCTGTTGTTGAAATCGCAGTCGATAAAGTTCGATTTTTTAAAAGGCGTTTTCTTCATATCGAACCCGACGAAAGAAACGTATTTGAATGTGCATTCCTCCGCCGAGGAAAAGGGCAGGCAGGCCTTTGCCTGCCCGTAACTTTTTACCAGCGAGGCGAAGCTGAAATTGACGAACGCACATTCGCGGAACCGAGAAGAAAACATCGCGCTGTAGCGGAATTTTACGTTTACGAAAGAGCAGTTGTCGAACCGCACGCCCTCAAAGCGGCAGGCTATAAATTCCGTTTCCGTAAATTTGCACCGCGCGAAAACGCAGTCGGTGAATTCGGCCTCCCGCACTTCTTTTTCCGTCATAGTCTTGTTTTCGAACCGATCGCCCGTATATTCCATGTTTCAATGATAGCACGAACGGTCTTTAATCTCAACAAAAAAATTGAAAAAGTTATAAAAAAAGCGCGCGCAAACGTTTGACATTCGCAAAAAAATCAGTATAATAAGAAAAGTTGCATAAATGTTAGATTGCCTAACAATTAGGAAGTCTAACAAAAAATCAAAGGGGCGGCCATGGAAAGAAGGGATATCGGATACGAAGTCAAAACGCTCGCGCGAATTATCGACAAAAAGATAGACGCATACGTCGCGGAACTGAGCGGGGGCGAGCTTTCGGGCATGAAAGGGTGGATTTTGAACTATCTTTTCATGCACAGGGAAACGCCCGTGTTTCAACGGGATATAGAGGCGGCTTTTTACATCAGGCGGCCCACGGCCACGGAATTTTTGCAGAGTTTGGAAGAGAGCGGCTATATCAGACGGGTTGCCGTTTCCTACGACGCGCGCCTGAAAAAGATAGAGCTGACGGAAAAGGCGGAAAACTTCAACGATCTGATCAAGAACGAGATATCCGCTTTCGAGCGCCGCCTGAGCGACGGGTTCAGCGAGAGCGAACTCGACCGTTTTGAAAACTACATCGCGAGATTTACCGAAAATCTCGGCGAAAAATTCTGACAGCTGCCGCGCAAGGCGGTAAATCTATATATTATAAAGAGGTGAGTGAATTGATAAAAGAGTTGGCTAAAAGCATCGGGCAGTATAAAAAACCTACGATACTCGCCCCTCTGTTCGTTACGCTGGAAGTGGCCATGGAATGTTTTATTCCCTGGTACATGGTCATCATGCTCGACAGGATCAAGGCGGATAATTCCATAGGGAACATCCTGCTTTACGGTGGGATTTTGCTCGGTCTGTCCTTTCTGGCGCTGGCGTTCGGCATACTTTCGGGAAAATTCGCGGCGACCGCGTCGGCGGGGTTCGCGCGCAATTTAAGGCAGAACCTTTACTATTCGGTGCAGGATTTTTCCTTTGCAAATATCGATAAATTTTCCACGTCCAGCCTGGTTACGCGCATGACGACGGACGTAACGAACGTGCAGATGGCGTTCATGATGATTATCCGCGTGGCGGTGCGTTCGCCCATCATGCTGATCTTTTCGCTGGTAATGGCGTTTACCATCAACGTAACGCTTTCCTGGATATTTTTCGCGCTCATTCCCGTGCTCGGCGGCATACTCGTCGTCATCATCTGGAAGGTGGATCCGCTCTTTACCAAAGTATTTAAAAAATACGACGCCATGAACGAATCCATTCAGGAAAACATCAAGGGGATCCGCGTGGTGAAATCTTTCGTGCGCGAAGAACACGAAAAGGAAAAGTTCAACCGCACGGCGGAGGACGTGAGAAAGGACTTCGTCCGCGCGGAAAAGATCGTGGCGCTCAACACGCCCGCCATGCAGTTCTGCATGTGGTTCGCCATTCTGATGGTGTGCTTTTTAGGTTCGATGATCAGCGTGGAGAGCGGCGGTTCGGCGCTCAACGACTCCGCGCTTTCGAGCATGATCGTCTACGCGGCGCAGATACTTTCTTCGCTGATGATGTTCTCCATGGTGCTGGTCATGATCACCATCGGCCGCACGAGCGCGGAACGTATCGTCGAAGTGCTTACGGAAAAGAGCACCCTGACCAGCCCCGAAAACGCGCTTACCGAAGTTGCGGACGGCAGCATATCCTTTGAAAACGTGAACTTCAAGTATTCCGCGGAGGCGGAAAAATTCGCGCTCAAAAACGTCAGCCTCACGATAAGACCCGGCGAAACGGTGGGTATTCTCGGCGGGACGGGGTCGTCCAAGACCACTCTCGTCAACCTCATTCCGCGGCTGTACGACGTCACGGAGGGATCGGTCAAAGTGGGCGGCAGGGACGTGCGCGAATACGACCTGGAAACGCTGAGAAACGCCGTCGCCGTGGTCCTGCAGAAGAACGTGCTCTTTTCGGGCAGCATCAAAAAGAACCTGCGCTGGGGCAACGAACAGGCGAGCGACGAAGAACTGGTGCGGGTATGCAGGCTTGCGCAGGCCGACGACTTTATCCAAAGCTTTCCCGATAAGTACGATACGTACATAGAACAGGGCGGCACCAACGTTTCCGGCGGGCAGAAACAAAGGCTCTGCATCGCCCGCGCTCTGTTGAAGAAACCGAAAATACTCATTCTGGACGATTCGACCAGCGCGGTGGATACCAAGACGGACGCGCTCATCAGAAAGGCATTCCGAGAGGAAATCCCCGACACGACGAAACTCATCATCGCCCAGCGCGTTTCCTCCGTGCAGGACGCGGACAAGATCGTCATCATGAACGACGGCGCGATCGACGCCGTCGGCACGCACGAAGAACTTCTGAAAACCTGCCCCGTATACAGGGAAGTTTACGAATCGCAGAACAAGAAAGGGGGTGAGGACAATGAATAAAGAAAAAAACGGCGCGGGATCGCTCCGCGTGCTCGGACGGCTGATGAAATATCTTTTCCGCTATTATAAAGGATATTTCGCAGTCATCATGCTGTGTATCGTGATTACGGCCGCGGCGGGCGTTTCCTCCTCGGTATTTCTCGAAATTCTCGTCGACGAGGTCATCGCTCCCGGCATCACGCAGGGGTTCGGCGCGGTGAGCGCCATGCTCACCAAGATAATACTCGTCATGGGCGGCATCTACGTGCTCGGCGTGATCGCGTCCTTCTTCTATACGCGGCTGATGGCCGTCGTTACCATGAACTTTCTGACCAAGATCAGAACGGACATGTTCAGCAAGATGCAGTCCCTGCCGCTCCGGTATTTCGATACCAACACGCACGGCGACATCATGAGCTGCTACACCAACGACACCGATTCGCTGCTGCAGCTGGTGTCGCAGAGTTTGCCGAACATCTTTTTTTCCTTTATATCCATCGTCTATCTGCTGATCGTAATGTTCAATTCGAGCATCTGGCTGTCGCTCATCGTGTTTTTGTGCGTGGCGTTCATGGTCCTCGCCACAAAGCGCATCGGCGGCAACAGCGCGAAATACTTTATAAGGCAGCAAAAGACCGTAGGAAAGACCGAAGGTTTCGTGGAAGAGATGATGACGGGGCAGAAGGTCGTCAAGGTATTCTGCCACGAACGCGAAGCCAAGCGCGATTTCGACGAGATCAACTACCGGCTTTTCAAAGACAGCGAGGCCGCGAACAAATACGGCAACGTGCTGATGCCCGTTATCAACAATATCGGGCACATCGCTTACGTGCTGGTCGCCATCGCGGGCGGCGTGCTGGTGCTCCTCGGCGTGCCCAATCTGTCCTTTGCGGGGCTGACCTCCGCGGGCATCACCATCGGCGCCATCGTCGCTTTCCTCAATATGTCCCGCCAGTTCACGCTCAACATCTCGCAGGTTTCCCAACAGGTGAACTCCGTGGTCATGGGGCTTGCGGGGGCGCGCAGAATTTTCGAGCTGCTCGACCAGACGCCCGAAACGGACGAAGGGTATGTTACCCTGGTAAACGCGGAAATCGACGAAAACGGCAACATTGCCGAGAGCGACA